>OKWQ01000227.1_pt1 | contig 27078 bp, 30 predicted proteins | sample 1607071 | NCBI WGS metagenome assembly OKWQ01 (sample SAMN07501039, study PRJEB24779) | human gut metagenome
CACATGCTTGTTGAAATACCACCTAAAATGAGTGTTTCAAGTTTCGTTGGGTTTCTAAAAGGTAATTGGAAGTGTAGAGAGTGTGGATCATTGAGATACAGAACAACTAATACATATAGAAGAGGTATAGAGTATTGTGATTTAAAGATATATAAGATACTTAATAAGTTAAATTTAGAGCATGATATTAAATACTATACTGGAGCATTACCAAACATAAAACCTAAAGGCATGAGGTGGACTACATATAATAAATTAATTAGGTCACTTATATACTGGCAGAATGAAAGAGAGAATAGATGGCTTAAGTTAGTTTATAAATATATAAATAAATAGTTTTGGAGTGCAATGTTTAATTTAAAAGTATGCACACAAAATATAAAAAGTATGCACACTTTTTATTGTGTTTTGAATGGAGTACTCCAATGAAATGTTACTTAAAAAGGAGCGTTCCAATGGTAACGAAAAGGAGCGTTTAACGAACGTTTTAGTGAACGTTTGAGCCTTGTAATATCTTGTATAAATGCAACGTAAAGTGTTGCTAAATGTTGAAATTCGCTTATTATTTAGGAGGATGAGAGCAATTAAGATGCTAAGAAATGCTAGGGTAAAATGTTAAGAATTGTTAAGGTGCAATGCTAACAAATGCTAACATTGAATGATGGGAAATGATAGAGAAAATGTTGACATTTGTTGACATGAAAATGAGTTAATAACATCTAAAAAGAGGTGAGAGCAATGACAAATGAGGAACTTATTGTATTATATCAACAAGGAGATAAAAGAGCTTTAGATAAACTATTAGAAAAGAATGATAAGTTAATATACAAAATAGCCAGTAAATTCTATTCAGATAAAACGAGTTCTATTGAGTTTGATGATTTGCTCCAGGAGGGGAGAATAGGATTTATATTAGCTTGTAATAAATATGATTGTGAATATATAAAGAAAACTAAGTTTATTACATATGCTTTTTACTGGATATATCAAAAGATACATAGATTTATTACTACATATAACACTAATGAGGAAATAAGTCTTAATACACCAGTAGGAGAAGAGAAAAAAGATGAATTACTAGACTGTATAGAAAGCCATAAGAACGATATTAGAGATACAGAGGATAAAATATATTTAAGTAGTTTAAGGCTTGAATTAGAGGTTGTTATGGACAAATATAATACTCTTAACGAAAGAGAAATATTAAAGTTATATTACGGTTGGGACACAGAGGAAATTGACATATATCAAATAGCAGATATATTTGATACTACCTCTTACGATATAAAAAATATAAAGATGAGAGCTATAGATAAAATAAGAAATAGTATGTGGTTTAGAGTTGAGTATCAAAGAAGATATTCAGAAGATATAACCTTTATGAGAGTACTAAGAAATATAGATTATGGTATAAGTAGTTAGTTGCTTATACTTTTATATTATTAGGAGCATGTATTATGAGTGATGAATTAAGAAATGAGATGTTAAAAAGAGCCGAGCAAATGGGATTAAGTAAAAAAGACCTCTTCATAAAAGAAAAGAATCTACGTAAGTTTTTTAAAAGTAATATTGACCGCAATAAGCTTATAGTTGATATAGAAAAAGATTTAGGGTTAGTTCAATGCAAGAAAACTAATAAGAGAATAAGGAAGATTACTAAACCAGTATTTGTTAGAATAAATTTATATAGTGTATTTAAGTTTTATATTAACTTAGGTCATGTATTTAGAGATAGAAATAAGAAGATTTATTCAATGGAAGAGGTAGAGCAACTACTAATTAATTACTATGAAAAGAATAATATAGAATATAAACTTTAAGAGGTGATAACATAAAAAAAGAAAGCAGTATAAAAACTACCTTCTTTTTTTGTTCATAATATTGTTTTTTCTAATTAATAAAGAGAAAAACATTTTGAAAATAAGAAAAATTAAATACCTTAAGCAATTACATTATAAATCAAAATATAAATAATTTTAAACACTTTACTTTTTTTACAATATATTTATATATTAGGTTTAATTTAAAAACTTGTATTAAATAAAAAAATATCAGTATATAATATCTTCTATATAAAATAAATAGAGAGCAGTTCCCTTTTCTACTCTCTATTTACGTATAAATTTGTACATAGATATATATTGTATTGACCATTACCCCTAAACTTATTTTACAATATGTAAAAACACTTTGAATTAAATCATCAGGGAACTTTATTATATACTAATGTATATATAGTTTTAAATATTTTACTTTTTTTACAGTAATTTAATAGAAAAAAGAGGAGAGTATATACAAATACTCCCCTCTACTACAAATGAATTTAAAAAAACAAAACAATTTATACTTGATGATTTAATAGTACAAATTATTAAAAAAAGGTAATATTATTGTACATTAAAGTATAGTTAAATTTAAATAGTTACCTTTATTTTACAATGAAGTTATATCGATTAATTAAGGCATTTACGTATAGTGTAAGTGCTTTTATTATTTGGAGGTATATTATGACTAAGGAACAAAAAGAAAAAGTTAAAAAGCTATTAAGCAACTATAAAACTATGAAAGCTCAAATTGAATGTATTGATTATGAAATAGAGTTACTAAAGGAGCATATAGAATTTCTAAAAGAGCTTAGAGATACAGAGAGTTCTATTATTGAAAGTAATAATGAGATTGAACATAAGAAAGCTATAAAGAAGAGGCTAGATGATTGTATAAATAGCATAGATAAGTCCTTAAGTGAATTAAGTGATATTGAAAGGAAAATAGTTGAGCTTAGGTATTTAGAAGGAGAAAAACATACATGGAGAGAAATAGGTAATATAGTTGGTTATAGTGAAATATACTGCAGGAAAGTATTATTTGATAAATACTTAAAGATTTTATATGAAAATATAAAAAAAAATAATAAACCGTGTGGAATAAATTAAGTGTTTACTTTAATATTATATAAATAATTTAATAAAGTTCATTTTAAATAGAATTAAATCTATTTAAAATAATTTAAAATTATTTATAATTATTTTAAATATTGTAAATTAAAATGAAAAATGATATCATATGTGATATCATATTAGTATAATTAAGAATAAAAAATTTTTTTAAGTTAAAAATATAGTTGTGGGGGAGAGTTTGTTGGGACAATGTGAAAGACTTTATGAGAAAATAAAAAGCAATACTAAAGATGTTAAGTTTGAAGATATAGATAAATTACTTATAAATTATGGTGGATTTATAAAGCGAGAAGGAAAAGGAAGTCATTTTGTATATAAACATCCAGAGTTAAAAGGAATTCAAGATTATGTAACTATACCAAGAGCTAGACCAGTAAAAAAAGTGTATATTTTGAAGGCTTTAAGGTTATTTGAGCAAGTTATGAATTTTTAAAAGGTTTTGTTAAAATAATCGTTTTGGGAGGAGATTTTTTAAATGAGAATAAATAAAATAAGAGGAAATGACTATAAAGTTGAATTAATACAGAACACTGATGAGGGGGGATACTTAGCATATATTAGTCAATTAGACTGTTGGGGAGATGGAGAAACTCCAGAAGAAGCGTATAATGATGTTGTTCAAGTTGCAGACGATATTATAAAGATGGCAATTGAAGATAATATTAAGATTCCAGTTCCAAATAATAAAATAGTAGAAGAGGAAAAGTGTAGTGGTAAGTTAAGTTTGAGAATACCAAAAACATTACATGCAGAATTAATAAAGAGAGCTGATAAAGAGTCATGTAGTATAAATCAATTAATGAATATGTATCTATCAATGGGGATAGGCATGGAATATGGAAAAGAGAAGTTTACTGTGAATATTGAATATAAAACAAATGAAGTTCAAGAATCATTAAAAAAAGACTCAAGTAATTGGATAAAGAATATAGAAAAGAATTTAGCTATGAAGGGGGTTATATAAATGAATAATAGAATAATAGATACTCAATTTTTTATGGAAAACATGGAAATTGAAAGAATAGTTAATGATGTAAAAGCAGGAGATATAAACTATGAGTTAAACTTACAATATTATATACATGATATAAATGAGAATACGGTAGCATTAAAAGTAAAATGTGATTCAGGGTTTAAGCCTAGTTTAATGTTTATAGCTAAATTTAGATATAATGTTATTGTTGAATTTGAAAATGATATAACAGATGATGAAGTATATAAAAATATAAATGATATACTTGACTCTATAGGAAGTGAAATAAGTTGTTTGATTTCTATACTAACAAGAAGTATGGGAGGATCACCTTTGATAGTTCCACCGGTTGTAAATAAAATAAGTAGATTAGATGATTGTAACTAATTATTGAATTAGATTTTACGTTTAAAAAAGAGAGATAAAAATAAAATCCCTCTTTTTTATTTTATAAAAAATGTGCAATAAGTGTGCAATAGATTTAACTTTTATATTAAATTATATAGAATTAAATTAAGCTTAAAGGTTAATAAATGGCTTAAATACTAACTTATAAGAGTTATATTAAACTAACTTGAATTTATACTAATCGAACCGATTGGTCGGGGGTTCGAATCCTCTTCGCCGCACCAATTTCAAGGGTTACAAGTTTTTGTAACCCTTATTTTTATGCAATTTTTTAAATCAAGAATATAATAGGGTTATAATAAATTATAGATTTTAACTAGGGTAGAGAGAAAAGATATATTTTGAAAAGTATATAACTTATAAAATTAAATATAAAAATTAAAATATACAAAAGGAGAGAGTTATGAAAAAAGAAGAACAATATTTTTATCATGTTGTTACAGAAAAACCTATGAAATTAGGACAAGTTATAATTTTTGATGAGGATAATCATAATGGAGTATATGAGAGAAGTTTAAATTTTGATTTTAGAAATTCAAAGGGAAAGACAGCACTTGAAATAGTAAGAGAAAATATTAAGGAGGGAAAACTTAATTTAAATAAAGAGGATACGGATATCTTAAGTAATTACTTAGAATGGTCAACAAAAGGATATAGAGAGTTAATATTAGAAATTGAGAGAAGAAGAGAGAATATTAATGCTCCTTCAAGGATGGCCTGTTTATATGTATCAAGGAATTTAGAGGATGCTAAGAAATGGGCAAAAAGTTTTATTTATTTTGGTAGACCTACATTTCAAATAGTAAAATTAAAGGCAATAGGCAATTCCTTTGATGGCAATTCATACAATATAAAAACTGAGACAGTCTCAATAAAGAAACAATTTGAATTTGCTAAAAATTATTGGAATAATGAGTTTTGTGAAAATGAATTAATAGAAACAATTATAGATGGCAGGATAGAAGTTGTAGAAATTGTTGAAGAGTTTAATTAGGTATAATAGTGTATTTAAGTTAGAATAAAAAAAATTACTTAGGTGAAAATAATTATAAAATGAGCTTAATTCATCAAGAATTTTAGTCCGATTATCTTATAAATAAGATAAAATAATATGCTAAAGGTGATAATATGAATTATGATTTTATAATTACGATTTTAGATGAACATAATGAATCAAGTATTTTATTAGCTGAAAAGTTAAAACCTAAAGAGATAATATATTTATATAAAAAGGATGAAGAATTAAAGGTTTTAAATTCATTGAGACAGTTTTATTTAAATAAATTTCCTAATTGCAATTTTAGTGATGAAAAATTAGGAAAGGATATTATTTCATCCATAGAAGAAATTATAAAGAGAATGAAAAGTAAAAATACAGCTATATGTTTAAATCAAGGGGATAAAAAAGATATTTTAATAATGTATACCCTAGCATTAAAACATAATATAGATGGATTCTTCCTTGATATACCTAAAGAGGAACTTTTAAAGTTAAATTTAGAAAGTGTACAATGTGAAAAGTGTAATTTCGTAGATTTGGATGTAGAAGACATCATAGACAGTATAGGGGCTTCTATTGTTGTGGATTCAACAGAAATTTCAGAGATAAATATTATAGAGACTATGACTAACTATATAGCTAGTAATTTAGATCTTTGGAAAAAGTATAAAATAAGGTTAAGTGATAATTCTGTTTTTATCCATGATGAATCAAATCCTAGAAGTATAAAAATAGATAAGGAATTATTAAGCAGAGAAGAAGTTATGCTTCTTAATAAAATACTTAACTTTTTAGAGAAAAATGGCCAAATAAAAGTGAAAGAATTAGAGCAATGTTTAAAGGTAACATTCCAAAATGAATTTATAAAAGGATTTATTTTTAAAAGTGGAACATGGCTTGAAGTTTTAACAAAAAATATTATTGAAGAAATAAAAAGCATTGATGATATAAAAAGTGGTTTATTATTTCTTTGGAATGATAAAGAATCTAGAGTTAAAAATGAGCTGGATGTTGTTGCCATAAAGGATTCAGTGCTTATTTGTGTTTCTTGTAAGGATTCAAAAAAATATGATGAAGTTGCCTTAAATGAATTAAATGTTTATTCTGAGCAATTAGGAGGAGAAAATGTAATAAAAATATTAGTAGCAACACACCCTCCAATTAAATCATCTATTTCAAAAAGAGCTAAAGAGATGGGAATAAACTTAGTTGTTTTTGATGGCAATAAAAAATCATTTAAAGAAGAATTAGAAAAAATAATAAAATAAAATTTTTATTGGGATAAATAAAGAAAATAGGGAGAAAATAAATTTAAATTCTCCTATAATCTTATTTTATAAAAAAGGAGCTTAATTATTAACATAATTAAGCTCCTTTTTAACTATTTATGACCAATAGTTTCACCCATATTAACTTTAGTTTCAAAACCTAATTTAGTTTGTCCAACTATATCACTATCTATTTTTATAGTATCTTTCTTAAAGAATAAGATAGTAGTTGAACCACCAAACTTAAAGTATCCTTTTTCCTCTCCTTTTTTTACTCTCTTTTCAGGAGAATATGTTTGAAGTATTGTACCAACACAAGTAGCACCAACTTCTACATGAAGAATTTCACCAAAATTATCAGAGTTAAAAATAGACCATTCTCTTTTGTTCTTACAGAAAAGTTCAGATACATTATTAAGAGCTATAGGATTAACTGAATAATAAAAACCTGAAATTTTCTTGCTTTCACTACAAGTTCCACTATCTACGAAGTGAAATCTATGATAGTCAGTTGGGCATAATCTTAGTATAAGACAAGTTCCACCTTCAAATTCTTCAGCTACTTTAGAATCATCTATTAATTCTTTTAAAGAATATGTATATCCTTTTATCTGAACAACTTTATCAAGATCTATATTTTCAAATGCAGATAATCTGCCATCTCCAGGAGAAATTAAAATATTCTCACTATAATCAATAGGTCTAGCTTCAGGAGTTAGAGACCTTGCAAAGAAATCATTAAAGTTTTCAAATTCATCTATATTTTTATTGCAAAGAGACATATCAATATTAAACTCATCAATAAAGGCTTTAATTTTTTTCTTACTTAAAGGAGAGTCGCAAAAATTTCCGTAAAGTTTTGAGAACATCTTCTTTTTAATAAATAATTCTAAGAAGCTTTTTCCTATAGGAGATGCATAAGACCAATTTATATATTTAAGACCAGCTACTTGCTCAACATCATAAGCTTTTGTTTTCCTGTTATAAATTTTTATCATAAATTATATCTCCCTTTAAAAATTATGTTAAATACATATATTATATTATTATATATATAAATTCAACTTGTAAACAAGAAATTACAAATTTATATTATTGATTAAATAAAATAAGTGGTATATGATTAAATTGTTTTAAGAATAAGTGTTGGAGTTGGTAGTATGAATAGAACTAAGAAAGCTATTTTTGAAGCAGCTATAAACGTTTTTGCTACTTCAGGTTATAATGGATCAACTGTAGATGAAATTGCATCTAAAGCTAATGTTGCTAAGGGAACACTTTATTATAATTTTAAAAGTAAAGAGGAAATTTTTAATTTTGTAATTAGTAAAGGCTTAGAAATTTGGCATGAAAAATTAACTGATATAGAAAATTTAGAAGATGAGCCTATAGAAAAATTAAAAAAACTTTTTAAAATGCAATTTGAATTATTATATGAAAATAGAGCATTTTTTAAAATGGTAATGAGTCAGCTTTGGGGAAAAGAAACTAGACAGGATGAATTAAGAAATAAAATAACCGAGTATATTGAAGGAATAGAGAGAATACTAAAAGAAGCTATTTCCAAAAAACAAATAAGAGAGTGTGATATTTCTTTATTAGCTCACAGTTTATTTGGAAGTCTTATATCAACATCCCTATATGAATTAAGTAGAGATAAAGAGTTTAATGTTAATAAAGTTATAGATGAGATTACAATTAACATCTTAGAGGGGATAGTTATAAAATAAGCTTTGTTGACATATATTAGTTAAAGAGTTAAAATTATTATAAAATTTAAATAAGTCTCCATAGTTCAATGGATAGAACAATCCCCTCCTAAGGGATAAATGTAGGTTCGATTCCTACTGGGGATACCATGGTTTTAACTGTGAAGGAAAAACTCCATATTTATATGGAGTTTTTTAAATATTATTATTTAATATGAAATTTTTGTATAATATAATAATTATATAGGAAAATAAAAAAAGAAGAAAAATATATAGAATAATAGGAGGGGTTTATTTGGACCCATATACGTTTCAAATTGTGCTTCTTATTGTCTTGATAATTTTATCAGGATTTTTTTCAGCCTCAGAAACAGCTTTAATGGCTTTAAGCAGAATAAGAGTAAGACATATGGTTGATGAAGAGATAAAAGGAGCTAAGTTATTAGAAAAATTATTAGAAGACCCTAATAAATTATTAGGTGGAATCTTAATAGGAAATAATATAGTTAATATAGGTGCATCATCATTAGCATCAACACTTGCTTTTAGAATATTTGGTGATGGTGGAGTTGCCTTAGCTACTGGAGTTATGACAATATTAGTATTAATCTTTGGAGAAATAACACCTAAATCCTTAGCTAAGCAAAATGCAGAGAAGGTTTCTTTAGCCGTAGCTCCTATAATAAATATAGTGGTTACAGTTTTCAAACCTCTTGTTTGGTTATTTTCTTCAGTATCATCCCTAATAGTAAGATTATTAGGTGGAGATTTAAATAAAAGTGAGCCATTTATAACAGAGGAAGAATTAAAAACAATGGTTGATGTAAGTGAAGAAGAGGGAGTTCTTGAAGTTGAAGAAAAAGAAATGATATTCAATGTTTTTGAATTTGGAGATCTTCAAGTAAAAGATATAATGGTTCAAAGGGTAAATGTCATTGCAGTGAATGTTACAGCTACCTACGAAGAAGTATTAAAAGTAATAAAAGAACAACAATTTTCAAGAATACCAGTTTATAACGAATCAATAGATGATATTGTTGGTATTTTAAATGTTAAAGATTTAATTCTTTTAGATAGTGATGAGGAAAATTTCAATGTAACAGAATACATGAGAGAACCTTTTAGAACCTTTGAATTTAAAAAGATAACAGAACTATTTGCAGAGATGAAAACAACTAGAAATCACATAGCAGTAGTACTAGATGAATATGGCGGAACAGTTGGTATTGTTACTATTGAGGACTTAATAGAAGAAATCGTAGGAGATATTGAAGATGAATACGATGAGAGAGATAAAGATATAGAAGTTATCAAAGAAAATGAGTTCGTAGTAGATGGTAGCACAAGACTTTCTGACTTAAGCGATATGATAGGATTTGAAATAGAATCTGAGGAATTTGATTCTATTGGAGGATATGTAATAGGTTATTTAGGAAGAATGCCTAAGGTTGGAGAAGAAATTAAAACTAATGACTTTAGAGTTATTGTTGAAGAATTAGATAGAAATAGGGTAAAAAAGGTTAGAGTTTACACATATAAACGAGAAAAAGAGGAGAGTTAAGGGTGCTTAGTTTAGCTTTGGAAGAGGCAGAAAAAGCAAGAGAAAAGGGAGAAGTTCCTGTAGGAGCTGTAATAGTAAAGGATGGAGAAATCATTGCAAGGGCTCATAATTTAAGGGAGACCTTAAAAGATCCAACAGCTCATGCAGAAATTCTTGCCATAAGAGAAGCTTGTAATAAACTAAATAATTGGAGACTTAATGGTTGCGAGATGTATGTTACTTTAGAGCCTTGTCCTATGTGTGCTGGAGCTATTCTTCAAAGTAGACTTTCAAAAATTTATATTGGTACCTTTGATGATACAACAGGAGCAGCTGGTTCTGTAGTTAATATTCTTCAAAATCATAATCTAAATTATTTTCTTGAAGTAGTTTGGGAGAATGATGAAAAATGTAGTAAAATATTAACAAAATTTTTCAAAGATAGACGAGGGTAAGTAATGATTTACTTACCCTTTTTATGTTATACTGAGAATACAAATATTGGTGGGGGTGCATTATGAGCAAATTAGATATGATGGTAGGATATGAAATGAATTTCTATGAAAAGAAATTTGAAGAAAATATAAAGAAATTATCTTACTATATGCATAGATGTTTTAATGAAACTATAGGAGAAAAAGTGGCAGGAATATCTATAGAAGAAAATCTTTTATATGCTTGGTCATATTACTTCGTTACAATAGCTGATGAAGATCCTAAAATGGGTGACAGAATAATGATGGGGCTTATAAATCACTTTAATACATTATTAGAAGATGAAAATGTAAGAATAAATGGTAAAGAAGGGGCAAAATTAATGATAGATCCTTCTTTCTGTAGAGTATGGTTTGGTACAAGTTTAAATGTTATGTTAGTTAAAAAATATGGTGAAGAGGACTATAAAGAAGTTTTCAACTATATAAAAGATAACTACTTACAAAAAGAATGTAAAATAAGATCACTAAAGGTTTCATAATATTTTTAATCAGTAGGTAAAGCTTTACTTACTGATTTTTCTTTATGTGCTATAATTAATAAAAATTTATGGTATTTCTATATAAAGAAATTAGTGTGAAAGAAGTGTTTTTATGAAAATAAATAAAAGATATTTAGCTATCTTTTTAATCTTATTAATTATTGAGGTTTTTATTGCTCTATTTGTACATGATAATTTTATTAGACCTTATATAGGTGATGTTTTAGTTGCAATAGTTATATACACATTTATAAGAGGAATAATTGGAAGAAAAATAAAGAATTTGCCCATATATATTTTTTTATTTGGTGTTTTAGTTGAGATTTTACAATACTTTAGAATAGTTGAGTTATTACATCTTCAAAATAGTAGATTTTTTACAATACTTATAGGGACATCCTTTGATGTAAAAGATATTATATGCTATTTTGTAGGAACTTTAATTTTAATCTTTTGGGAAGTTATTAATAAAGAGTAATAATTTTTAGTGAGCTCAAGTTTGGGTTCACTTTTTTTACATAAATAAGAATAGGATAGCATATTATTTATAGAGAATATTATGTAATAGTATTAGGAGGATCCTATTGTGAAGGAAGACCAATTTAACATAGAAACTTTAATAGTAGCAATATTAGTAATGTTAACAATCATAAACATAGATGTGGTTCATGTAACAGAGGCGCAGAGCGTAAAAATAGAAATAGAAACAGAAGAGGATATACCAATAGTTTCAGATGTTTTTATAACAGTAGATGATGCTAAAAAATGGGCACAAGGAAAAGGAGCCACTAAGGAATTTGTTGAACTTGCTGATTTATATTGGGAATATTCAGATGAACATGGGGATGTTAATCCAGCTTTAGCGTATGTACAAGCAGCTAAGGAAACTGCCTATGGTAATTTTGGAGGAGTATTAGATGCTTCATATCACAATCCATGTGGGTTAAAAACAAATAAGGGTGGGAGCGATAAAGACCCTAAAGCTCATATGAAATTTAAAAGTTGGAATGAAGGAGTAAAGGCTCATTTGGATCACTTAGCCTTATATGCAGGGGCAGAAGGATATCCAAAGGCTGAAACAAAGGATCCTAGACACTTTGCTTCAATATTTGGGAAAGCTAATTCAGTAATTGATTTAAGCAAAAATTGGGCACCAAGCCCTACCTATGGAGAAGAAATTCTTGGCATGTACAATGAGATGATGGAAGGGGCAGGAAATAAAGACATAGAGGTAATGAATATATTTTAAGTTAGGAAAATTATATAAGAAATTTAGGTGTAAAAATTGGGATATAAAAAGCTTTTTTATAAGCTTTTTATATCCCATTAATTTATATAATTAAATTTTAAGTTCCACAATATGTTACATAATGAGTGTCACTTTTCTTAGGTAACTTAGTGTACTTTTCTAAATCTTTAGAATAACTATAAGGATTCTTTAGTGCTTCTAATAGATTATCCATAAAAGTAAAATCACCTTTTTCAGCATTTTTAAGAGCTTCTTCAACTAAGTGATTTCTAGGAATTATATAAGGATTATTATTCATCATTAAATTCCTTACTTCTTCATTTGGTCTATTTTCTTCTTTTAATCTATTTTGCCAAAGAGCATACCAAGTTTTGAATTCATCACTACTAAATACTTTTTCATCTTCAAATTTATTAAGAGTTAAAGATACAAAGGTATTAGTAAAATCTGCTTCATATTTTTGCATTGTGCTTAAAAGCCCTTCAATTAGCAATTCATCATTTTCTTTTTCTGTGAAAAGACCAAGTTTAGCTCTCATTTTATTGAACCAATATTTTTTATATAGTTTAGAAAAGTTTGATATGGACTTTTTAGCAATATTAACAGCCTCATCTAGGTTAGGGTTTAGAAGAGGAAGTAGTGCTTCTGAGAATCTAGCTAAGTTCCATAAAGCCATGTTAGGTTGATTTCCATAGGCATATCTACCAGCATAATCAATGGAACTAAATACTGTGTTTGTATCATAAGTATCCATAAATGCACATGGTCCATAATCTATAGTTTCTCCTGAGATTACCATATTATCAGTGTTCATAACCCCATGAATGAATCCAACACTTTGCCACTTAACTATAAGTTCGGCTTGACGATTTATTACCTCTTCAAGAAATAAAATATATTTATTTTCACTATTAGCTATATTAGGAAAGTGTCTTTTAATAGTGTAGTCAGCAAGACTTTTAAGATCTTCTAAAGTGCCCCATTGAGCCGCATAAGCAAAAGTTCCAACTCTAATGTGACTAGAAGCTATTCTTGTTAATATAGCACCTTGTTCAAATCTTTCTCTTAAAACTTCCTCACCAGTAGTTACTACAGCAAGGCTTCTAGTTGTAGGAATTCCAAGACCATGCATACCTTCGCTTATTATATATTCTCTAAGCATAGGTGCAAGTGCAGCCTTTCCATCTCCACCTCTTGAATATATTGTTCTACCAGACCCTTTTAATTGAACATCATATCTTTTACCATCTTTAGTTACATGTTCTCCTAATAAGAGTGCTCTACCATCTCCTAGCATTGTAAAATGACCAAATTGGTGACCTGCATAAGCCTGTGCAATTGGTACAATTCCTGGGAAAGTTTCATTTCCTGCAAATATATTAAGTTCAAAATCGCTGTTTAAAACTTCTTCATTAAGTCCAAGTTCTTCAGCAAGAGAAGTATTAAACTTAATAAGTTTAGGATTTTTTGAACCCTTTGGATTTTGTTCACTAAAGAATATATTTGGAAGAGTTAAATAAGTGTTTTCTAAGTTAAAACCTGTTTTTGATTGAAAATTTTTATTATCCATATTAAAATCCTTTGCCTTATAATTTATTTCAAATTTTATTCCATCCCTTATATTATGTGTAAAAATTCTTATTAAATTAAAAAACAAGATTTAACTTATTATAGCACTAATAATTGTAAATTTTTATATTAAAAATAAGTTTAACAATTTAGAGCGGGTAAGGTTAGGTGTGTTTAATTGAAATTTGAATTGTATTCAAAAATATTTTAAAAAATATTCAAAAATTTAGTGAGCTTATGGTAATTATATGGTATAATTTCAGTGCAAGTGTTAATCGTTATCAAAAGAGGGGAGATTAATACTTGAAAAAAATTAACGGGGGATATAAAAATGAAAAGAAAGATTTGTAAGGCGCTTATTTGTGCCACGCTAGCAACTAGCCTATGGGCTGGGGCATCAACTAAAGTCTACGCTTGGGATGGAAAGATTGATGGAACAGGAACTCATGCTATGATTGTAACTCAAGGGGTTTCAATCTTAGAAAATGATCTGTCCAAAAATGAACCAGAAAGTGTAAGAAAAAACTTAGAGATTTTAAAAGAGAACATGCATGAGCTTCAATTAGGTTCTACTTATCCAGATTATGATAAGAATGCATATGATCTATATCAAGATCATTTCTGGGATCCTGATACAGATAATAATTTCTCAAAGGATAATAGTTGGTATTTAGCTTATTCTATACCTGACACAGGGGAATCACAAATAAGAAAATTTTCAGCATTAGCTAGATATGAATGGCAAAGAGGAAACTATAAACAAGCTACATTCTATCTTGGAGAGGCTATGCACTATTTTGGAGATATAGATACTCCATATCATCCTGCTAATGTTACTGCCGTTGATAGCGCAGGACATGTTAAGTTTGAGACTTTTGCAGAGGAAAGAAAAGAACAGTATAAAATAAACACAGTAGGTTGCAAAACTAATGAGGATTTTTATGCTGATATATTAAAAAACAAGGATTTTAATGCATGGTCAAAAGAATATGCAAGAGGTTTTGCTAAAACAGGAAAATCAATATACTATAGTCATGCTAGCATGAGTCATAGTTGGGATGATTGGGATTATGCAGCAAAGGTAACTTTAGCTAACTCTCAAAAAGGAACAGCAGGATATATTTATAGATTCTTACACGATGTATCAGAGGGTAATGATTCATCAGTTGGAAAGAATGTAAAAGAACTAGTAGCTTACATATCAACTAGTGGTGAAAAAGATGCTGGAACAGATGACTACATGTATTTTGGAATCAAAACAAAGGATGGAAAAACTCAAGAATGGGAAATGGACAACCCAGGAAATGATTTTATGACTGGAAGTAAAGATACTTATACTTTCAAATTAAAAGATGAAAATCTAAAAATTGATGATATACAAAATATGTGGATTAGAAAAAGAAAATATACAGCATTCCCAGATGCTTATAAGCCAGAAAACATAAAGGTAATAGCAAATGGAAAAGTTGTAGTAGACAAAGATATAAATGAGTGGATTTCAGGAAATTCAACTTATAATATAAAATAATAAAAGTAAAAAAATAATTATTGGTTTTGGTGGTATTTACAAAATAAAAGCTTAGGAAAGATAAAGTCTTTCTTAAGCTTTTATTTTACTTATTTTTAGTGATTTAGGGATTATTACTTTAAGTAATAATCCTTTTATTTTAAGAATATAATCAATAAGAATATGGTTTCTATATTAGGAGGATTAAATGAAAGTAGATATAATTTCAGGATTCCTAGGAGCTGGCAAAACTACTTTAATAAAAAAGCTTTTAGATACCTTAGTAAAGGATGAAAAGGTAGCTATTGTGGAAAATGAATATGGAGAAGTTGGAATTGATGGAGATTTACTTAAAGATAGAAGAATTGAAGTAAAAGAAATTAATTCTGGGTGTATATGTTGCACCATAAAGGGTGACTTTAAGCAAAATATTTTAGACATAATATCAAATTACAGACCAGATAGAATCATAATTGAACCTTCAGGAGTAGCTAATTTTTCTCAAGTCCTTGAATCTATAAAAGAAGCTCATATAGAGGGCTTAAGAATAAATATGAAAATAACCATGGTTGATGCTCAAAATGTTCATATGTATATGAAAAACTTTGGGGATTTTTATAGAAGTCAATTAGTAAATGCAAACACAATAATATTAACTAGGGTAGAAAAACTTTCTGATAAGGAAATTACTCATGTTTGTAATGAAATAAAAACAATAAACAATAAGGCTAACATTATAACCACTGAGTTAAGTAAGTTAAGCCCAGAAAGAATAATTCAAGTTTCAGAGAAAAAAGTTGAAAATTTAATAGAGAATATAAATATTAAAAAGCCTAAAAGAATAGGTTTAAGAAGAATTTCTGCACCTGAGTTTTTTGAAAATTGGGGAGTGGAGACACCAAAAACCTTTGAATATTCTGAGTTAGTAAAAATTTTAAATGAATTTCAAAACAACAAGCATGGTGAGGTTTTAAGGGCAAAGGGGATAATAAAATCTAAAGATAATAAGTGGTTTAAATTTGATTTTGTACCAAATGATATTTCTATTGTTAATTATAAAAGTGATTATACAGGCAGAGTTTGTGTTATAGGAAGAAATTTAAATAAAGATAGCATAGATAAATTATTTTCTTAAAAATAAGGGAGAGGATTATGTGAAAAAATGTTCAGTTGATTTAATAACAGGTTTTTTATCATCAGGAAAAACATCCTTCATAAATCACATTTTAGATGATTTTTCTAAGGAGGAGGTTTTAGTAATACAATGTGAGCGTGGACAGGAAGAATTAATAAATTGTAGGAAAAATATTAATGTAAAAAAGTTTTATAGCATGGATGAATTAAAGGAAGAGGATTTAATAAGAAGCTTAAAGTTTTATGGGCCTAAGAGAGTTTTTATTGAGTGCAATGGGGTTAGTGAAACTAAAAAGTTTATAGATAAAGTTACAAATAGTAAGCTTAAGGAATATTTAAAGATTGGGATTATAGTTAATTTAATTGATATGACAACTTTTAATATGTTTTTAAAGAACATACCTTCAATGATAATACCGAACATATCATTAAGCAATCTTATTGTCTTAAATAAATGTAATGAAATAAGTGAAAATGCTTTAAAAGAATATAAAGATATGATAGAAAGATTTAATCATAATGCCCATATAGTTAATTGCATAGGTAAGGAAGGAACTAATATGAACTTTAACAAAGAAAGACTTATAAACAGGATGATGGGATAAACATGGAGCTTTTAAATAAATTTTCTATAGTCTTTTCTAGTATAGTAATAGAAGCACTGCCTTTTATACTTATAGGGGCAGTGCTAGCTTCCTTTATGCAAGTTTATATTTCAAATAATATTTTTAATAAAATCATATCTAAAAATAAATTATTAGGATCAATTGAAGCTGGGATAATAGGAGTTTTTTTACCTGTTTGTGAATGTGCCACAGTGCCTATAACAAAGGGATTATTAAATAAAAAGGTGCCTTTAAATGTGGCTATAACTTACATGTTGGCGGCTCCTATAGTTAATCCACTGGTTATATTATCAACATATTATGCCTTTGATGGAAACATAAAGGTAGTATTGTTGAGAGTGGGCGTAGGCTTTTCAATAGCTGTCATAGCGGGGCTACTTATGCTTTGTTTAAGTGGAGAAAATAATATTTTCATAGATAATGGTGAGGGAGAATTACAAGGAAAATGTCTTTGTGGATGTTCAGAAATAGATGATAATTCTAGTAAACTTATAAGGCTTTTAAAGCATACATCCCTAGAGTTTTATGAAATAGGAAAATATTTTATAGTTGGAGCAACTTTAGCAGCCATATTTCAAACCTTTGTACCAAGGGATATTATTTTTTATTTTGAAAATAGTGCAGTTTTATCAATAATAATCCTTATGGCTTTTTCATTCTTAATTTCCTTGTGTTCAGAGGCAGATGCCTTTGTTGCTAGTACCTTTATGAATAGATTTTCTTTAGGATCAATAACGGGATTTTTGATTATAGGTCCCATGATAGATTTAAAAAATACAATAATGTTATTTTCTATATTTAAAAAATCCTTTGTAATTAAACTTTTATTTGTAGTCTTTTCACTTTGCTTCATAGCTTCAGCTTTGATATTTTAAGGAGGAAACTTTATGAGAAAATTTAATTTTAGTGAATTCATATGGTTTCTTATATTATTTTGCTTTGAATATTTAATAGTAAAAATGTTTATGAGTGAAAAGATTTTTTTGATTATATCAAGAGATATGAAGGCATATGTAATTTTGGCCATAATATTATTATTTTTGATTTTAGTTATACAATTTTTCAATATTTTTAAAACCTCAACTAGAAGAAGTTTTAAGGGTGGATATTTAATTTTCATTTTTGCTTTAGTTATTTTAAATATAGCTAATGGATTAAATATTAATCAGGTCTCCTTAAACTTAAAAGGGGTTAAGTTATATCATGATAGACATAAAGAGAGTGAACATAATCACCTGCACTCTAATGAAAAATTAAATAGTAATGAAGCTTTAGTATTTACAGAGAAAAATTTTCATAGTTCCTTAGAAGAATTAATACTTCATCTAGAAGATTTTGTAGGAAAAGAAATTTCTATAGAAGGGCTTTTATATGTTAGTGAATTATATGAAAAAGAAGAATTTGCAATTACTCAAATAGATATGACTTGCTGCATAGCTGATTCAGTGTACTTAGGAGTATTATGCAAGGGCGATTTGCCAGATTTAAAAAATGGAAGTGAAATAAAAGTTAAGGGATTAGTTGAATCTAAAAAGATTAAAAATAGTGCAGGAGAAGAAATTGAAATTCCATTTATAAATGTATTTTACACAGATACATTACAGTAAATTTAATCAATAAAAAATTAAAGAGACTTTTTAATAAATTATCTTATGTATGAATATATCGATAAAAATTAATACTAGCTTAAAACGGATTCTAAATATAAAACTAAATAGATAAGATAGAAGCTTAATAATAAGACCGTTATATTACAGATTTTATTATTAAGTTTTTTTATAATATTTTTATTTAAATGCGAATGATACATATTTACTTAATAATTTTACTGTAGTATTATTATAAAAAATTAAAAGGAATGGAGAGGTTAGATGAATCCAGTAGCATTTTCAATTGGTAGTTTTGAAGTAAGATGGTATGGCATAATCATAGCATTAGGAATTCTAATTGCAATGACCTTAGTAAGTATTAATGCAAAGAAAAAGAATTTAAACTTTGATGTTATCTTAGATTTATTTTTATGGTGCTTTCCTTTTGCTATTATAGGGGCTAGAGCATATTATGTGCTTTTTGAGCTTGAAAATTATCATAGCTTTTGGGATATGATAAACATAAGACAAGGTGGCTTAGCAATTCATGGAGGAATAATAGGAGCTTTCTTAACTGCATTTATTTATTGTAAGGTTAAAAAAGTAGATTTTTTAGCCTATGCAGATATTGTGGCTCCATCTTTTATATTAGCCCAAGGAATAGGTAGATGGGGGAATTTCTTTAACCAAGAGGCGCATGGTGGACAAGTAACTAGTGAGTTTATTAGTAAATTTCCTGAGTTTATTCAAAGGGGTATGTACATAAATGGAGCATATTATCATCCTACATTCTTATATGAAAGTATATGGGATATATTTGTGGCCATTTTATTGATGATAATTTTATATAATATTACAGATAGATATAAGGGAGTAGTTATTTCTGCCTATATATCTTTATATTCTCTAGGAAGATTCTTTATTGAAGGGCTAAGAACAGATAGTTTATATTTTATGAATATTAGAGTTGCTCAATTAGTTAGCTTACTAGGAATTATTATTGGAATTGTGGCAATAATAATTATTGTTTCAAGAGGAAAGAAAAAGAGAAATGGTATATTTATAAATTAGATTTATATGAGAGTTGTATCAATTTTATTTAGAAGATATTATTTTTAATTTTCTTTTTAAGCTTTGATACAGCTCATTTTTAAGTAATTATATTAAAATAAATATAAGGTAAAAGTATTATTTAAATTAAAATTTCTAATTTATACTAATTTTATTCATACAAGTATAATAATTATAATTAAATTTTCAGTATTGAATTGGTTAGACTTATATGTTAGAATGAAAAAGTATTACAAATTAATATTTATTATGGAGAGATGTCCGAGTGGTCGAAGGAGCACGCCTGGAACGCGTGTGTAGGGGAAACTCTACCGAGGGTTCAAATCCCTCTCTCTCCGCCATGCCGTGCTAGATGGGGAGTTAGCGGTGCCCTGTAACCTGCAATCCGCTACAGCAGGATCGAAGTCCTCATAGAGGCTCTAACTTGTGGAGTCTGCCCTATGTAAGTGGTGTTGAGAGTTGGGCCCCACGCAATGGAAACCTGTGAACCTCGTCAGGTCCGGAAGGAAGCAGCGATAAGCAGTCATTTTCATGTGCCGTGGATACGTCTGGCTTGAGCTAACTGCATAGGTAACGTTCATAAGTTATTGTCGAAGTGAGGTGCACGGTTTTATTATGTAATTAAACTTTTAACAGAGTATGTTAAAAGTTTTTTTTATTTTGTAAAATTATGTTTTCTATATGTTCACGAAACATTAATAAAAACTTTTATACTTGTTGGTATAATTATATAGACATACTTATGACAAAAATGTAATTTTACGGAGGAAGTTATGGGAAGAAAACTTTTGGTAGGAATTCTATGGGTAACTTTATCGCTTTTCGTTCTTGGATGTAGTACAAGCGGTGAAAAAAATATAATCAATATTCCTATAGAAAAGAGTAGGGAAGAAGAAAAAAGTAAAGACGAAGAAGAGTACATAGATAAAATTTCATCAACTATTGTTAATATGAGCGTAGATGGTTCTATAAAAAATATGAGAACAGTATCTGAAACTGGTAAATTAAATAATACTATGATTGAACAGTTAGAAAGATCAAATAATTTTTTTAAATGCTTAATAGAGGATCTTAAAGGGGTAAAGGTTCCAGAAAAATTTGCTTCATATAATGATGATATAATAAATAATTTAGATAAGGCTAAAACTTCTTTAGAGGCTATGAAGAATTCTCATGATGAAGAAACTATAAAAAGTAATGCAAAGATTTTTGTAGAAAGTAATAAGGAAGTATCTAACTTAGTAGATAAAATATTAGTTTACTATGCGGGATGCTAAACTAATAATATTAAATTGCCATAAATAAGTTAATATTTAAAAGCTATTTTATGTTATTCATAGGTTTTTCAAAGTTTTTTTTATATTATATCATTAATTCCTATTGACTTTTTATGGTTTAACAATTAAAATTCTATTAAGATAATAAATTGAAATTTGGAGAGTATTGAGTATGAAAAATTTAAACTTAACTAGAGCTTCAAAATTAAATACCTTTTACTTTAGCTATTATAGTTAAGTTTGCGTTTATGATATATAAAAGATTCATAGATGCAAACTAGGTTTGTATCTATGATGGCTAAGTTTAAAATGCATGTAGAGCCACATAGATAAACACTATGTGGCTTTTTATTTAAGGCACTAAGGCCACATAGTTTTACACTATGTGGCTTTTTTATATGAAAAATATAAATTAATTAGATTGGGGTTGTAAAAAATGAACAAAAAGAAAGATATATTAGTAATAGGATTTGCCTTATTCTCTATATTCTTTGGGGCTGGAAACCTAATATTTCCTCCATACATAGGATTAACATCAGGAAGTGAATGGTTAATTAGTTTTTTAGGATTTATAATATCAGACGTAGGAATAATATTTTTATCCATAGTTGCAGTTTCTAAGGCTGGATCTTTCCAAGGGGTTGTTGGAAGAGCAGGTAAAAAGTTTGGTATTACCTTAGAAATTTTAATGATGCTATGCTTAGGACCTATATTAGTAGTGCCAAGGACTGCGGCAACAACATTTGAAATGAGTATTTCTCCACTTTTAGGAAATGTAAATCCATATGTATTTTCAGTAATATTCTTTTTAATAGTTTTTGTGCTAACAATAAAGCCTAATAAGGTTATGGATATAATTGGAAAGGTTCTAACACCATTATTACTTATATCATTAGCAGTATTAATAATAAAGGGAATTATAAATCCTATTGGAGATTTAGAAAAAGTTAATTCAGGTAAGTTATTTATGACTGGGATTACTCAAGGATATCAAACAATGGATGCTTTAGGAACTGGAGGAATTGTAGCACTTGTTATGGCTTCATTTGCAAGTAAAGGCTATAAGGACAAAAAAGAAAATAGAATGCTTACAATAAAATCTGCCTTAATTGCATGTATTGGACTAGCTATTGTTTATGGAGGATTAACATTCTTAGGGGCTACCTCTTCAACTTTATATGATAGCAGTATTTCTCAAACAACATTACTTATGAATATAACTAATGCAATTTTAGGGTCAACAGGTACTATTATGTTAGCAATAGTAATAGGACTTGCTTGTCTTACAACGGCTGTAGGATTAACTTCTGTTACGGCTAAATATTTTGAAGATGTATCTAACAAAAAATTAAAATACAAATATATAGTAATAGCAATATGTGTATTTAGTGCATTATCTTCTAATTTAGGAGTAGATAAAATAATAGAAATTGCAGTACCTGTATTAAGCTTAATTTATCCAGTTTCTATATTATTAGTAGTAATGAGTATATTTGAAAAATTCGTTCCAAATAATGTAGTGGTAAAGGGAGCTACTTATGCAACTCTTTTAATAAGCTTACTTACTGTAATTGATAGCTTAGGAATAAAATTTGAATTTGTTCATAAGTTACCTCTTGCAAACCTAGGATTTAACTGGGTTGTTCCAGCTATAGTTGGAGGCTTAATAGCAGGGTTAGTATTTAGAAAAAGAGAAGTTGTATCTTTAGAAGAATCATATTAAATAATTAAATAAAAAGTTATAGAAAAAAGGTAAAACTCCATTAAGTAGATATTTCATAAAATCTACCTAAATAGGAGTTTTTACTTTTTTATAATTAGGATAATATATTCTAAGATAATAATTTATTCTGATTTTTAATAATTATAACTAAAAATAAGATCTAAATAAATTATAGCTAAGTATATATTGAAGATTATATCTTTTTATAGTTACAAAACCTAAACGTATTACTATTCTCTTCATAAATAGAACTTTCATAAGTTTTTATCCATTTAGAATAATCTACTTTAGGGAAATAAGTATCTCCTTTATATTCCTTTAAAACCTCAGTTATATATAATTTTGAAGTATATTTTAAAAGCTCAGAATATATTTTTCCACCACCTATTACAAAAATTTCTTCCTTACTATCTTTATACTCAGAAATAAGCTTATTTAAATCATTATAAATAATTACGTCCTTATGATTATAAGAAAAATCTTTCTTTGTAGTTAAAACTAAATGAGTTCTTCTAGGTAAAACAAAAGGAAGAGATTCAAAGGTTTTTCTTCCCATTAATATTTTTTTACCCATAGTAAGTTCTTTAAATCTTTTTAAATCAGATGGAATATTCCAAGGCATTTTGTTATTAACTCCAATGATATTATTAATACTTTTGGCAACAATTATAGAAAACATATAAAAAATCCTTTCAAGGTTAACATAAAAATGTTATTAAGATAATTATATATTTATTTTTAAAAAAGAAAATATTAATCATGATATAATGGTTTAACTAAGAAAAATATAAAATAAGTGTGATAGGTATTATGGCTTGTTTTGATGTATAATAATTATATGTTAATACAGGCTTAGAGAGGTGAATAATTTGGCATATAAAGCTTTGTATAGAGAGTGGAGACCACAAACCTTTAATGATGTTGTAGGTCAAGAGCATATAACCACTACATTAAAAAATCAGATAATAAATGAAAGAACAGCTCATGCATATTTATTTTGTGGTACTAGAGGAACTGGTAAAACCTCTACAGCTAAGGTAATGGCTAAGGCGTTAAACTGTCTAGATTTAAAAGACGGAGAGCCTTGTAATCAGTGTGAGATGTGTAAAAAAATAAATGAAGGATTAGCAATAGATATAACTGAACTTGATGCAGCTTCAAACAATGGGGTAGATAACATAAGGGATATAATTGATGATGTTCAATATCCACCTCAAGAAGCTAGATTTAAAGTTTACATAATGGATGAGGTTCACATGCTTTCTATTGGGGCAGTTAATGCTTTTTTAAAGACTTTAGAAGAGCCACCAAAGAATGTAGTCTTCATTTTGGCTACAACAGATCCTCAAAAATTACCTATAACTATACTGTCAAGATGTCAAAGATTTGACTTCAAAAGGATTAGTAGAAAAGATATAACAGGAAGATTAAGAAAAATAGTTACTGAGCAAGGTATATTCTGTGATGATAAGAGCTTAGATCTTGTTGCAAGAGTATCTGATGGAGCTATGAGAGACTCTTTAAGTATATTAGATCAAGCTATTTCTATAGGTGATGGTAAGGTAGATTATGATGAATTAGTTTCTATGTTAGGTCTTGTAACTAATGATAATTTATTTAAAATAGTGGATTCTATAATAAAAAGAGATATAGAAAGCGCTATGGAAATAATAGAAGAATTAGTTCTTACAGGAAAGGATATGACTCTTTTCATAAAGGATTTAATAGTTCATTATAGAAACTTGCTTATGATAAAGGTAACTTCAAATCCAGAGGAAGTTTTAGATACTGCTGAGGAAAATATAGAAAAACTTAAAGTGCAAGGTGCTAAGTTAAAGGTTGAAGAAATCATGAGATGCATAAGAATTGTGCAAGAATGTGATGAAGAGGCTAAACTTAGTAAACAGGCCAGAGTTTATTTAGAGCTTGCAGTAATAAAAATGTGCAAAATAGAGTATGATACATCTAAGGAAGTTATGCTAGCAAGAATAAATAAGTTAGAACAAGCAATAAGAAGTGGAAATATACAGGTTAATACTAATTTAGAAGAGGTTAAATCACAAGTCTCAAATGAAACTTTAAATAATAAAACTTTAAATAATAAACAACAGAATGCTATTAAAAGTTCAAATAATTATGAAGTGGTAAATGAAAATTCAACCCTAACACCAGAGTATTTAAGAAAGGTTTGGAAAGATATACTTGAAACCTTTAAGAGTAGAGGAAAGTATATGGTTTATATAGCCTTAGCAAAGGGTATAAGCAAAGTTTCTTGTAACAAAGGTGTTGTTGAATTTAGATATACTTATGAATATAGACATAATAAAGAAAGACTTGAAAAACATGATTTCTCTAAAATAGTAAATGATATATTTTCAGAAGTTTTAAAGGAACCTGTAAGAGTTGTATATAGTGTAGAACAAGGAACAGAAGAGGAAAAAGCTGAGGAAGCTGATTTAGAAGCTAGACTTTCAGGTATTATGGGTGATGGTCTAGAAATAGTTGAAGAATAGAATAAAATTGTAACCAAATAATAATGATTAAGCATATAATCTAATATTATAGTAAATTTTTCAAAAATACTATATAATATTAAGGAGTTAATTTTTAAGGAGGATGTAAGTATGGCAAGAGGTGGATTTCCAGGCGGAATGGGAAACATGAATAATTTAATGAAGCAAGCACAAATGCTTCAAAAACAAATGCAATCAATGCAAGAGGAAATCGAAGCATCAGAATTCGAAGGCTCAGCTGGCGGCGGTGCAGTTGTTGCAAAAGTTAACGGAAAGAAAGAATTAATCGCACTTAATATAAAGCCAGAAGTTGTAGATCCAGATGATGTTGAAATGTTAGAAGATCTAGTTTTCTCAGCTATTAAGCAAGCTTTAGAAAAAGCTTCTGAAGAAACTTCAGAAAAGATGGGTAAATTAACTGGTGGAATGGGAATGCCAGGATTATTCTAATAGAAATACTTATTAAATTTGAAAACTCTGCTGAAACTTCTCAGCGGAGTTTTTTATAAATAGAGAGAATTTAGTTTAAATAATAGGAGGAAAAATAATGGAATTTTATCCAGTAGCTATAGAAAAGTTAATTGAAGAGTTTGCTAAATTACCTAGTATAGGAAAAAAATCAGCTCAAAGATTAACTTTACATATTTTAAATTTGCCAAAGGATGAGGTAGAGGAATTTGCAAATGCCTTAGTAAAAGCAAGAGGAACTATTAAATATTGTTCTGTATGTGGTAACTTTACAGATACAGATCCATGTGCAATATGTTCAAATCCTAATAGAGAAAAAGATATAATATGTGTGGTTGAACAACCTAAGGATATTATGACAATGGAAAAAGTTAAAGAATTTAATGGTTTATATCATGTTTTACATGGAACTATTTCTCCAATGCAAGGAAGAGGACCACAGGATATAAGAATAAGAGAATTAGTAGCAAGAATGAGCGGAGATGTAAAAGAGGTTATTGTAGCTACAAACCCTACTATTGAAGGGGAAGCTACAGCTATGTATATTTCAAAGATATTAAAGCCATTAGATGTTAAGGTTACTAGAATTGCGGCAGGAATCCCAGTTGGGGGAGATTTAGAGTATGCAGATGAAGTAACTTTATCTAAAGCCTTAGAAGGTAGAACTCTTATATAAAGATTATTTAGGGCTTATGATTCTAAATAAGATATAAATTATTTTATAATACAAATTGAGCTTAAATATAGTATTAAATCTTTATATCGGTAATTAAACAATATAAACACAAGGGGAATTAACTAGTTAAAAAGTTAAAATACAAAGTTAAATCTTTATAACACCTGAATATAACTTGGACATTTTGGAAATAATTCCAAAGGAATAAGTTGGAGGTGTTAGTTATGGATAAAAAGAAAATTTCTGATTACTTAATAAAAAAGATAGATTATTCAAATCAAGATGAGGAAATATTAAAAGCTATTGAGCAAACCATACTAGAAATGGAGGTTGCAAGATCAGCTTTTCAAAATGCTTGTGATGATAAACTTATAGAATCTTTAATATATAAAGAGCAAGATATTAACGCAAGATATGAATACCTAATAAGAGAAGCTAAAAAAAGAGGTATAAAAGTTAGTATGGAACATATATTTAAGAATGCTAGGATAAGTATAATTTAAAAAGGTGGTAGATTTATGGATATAGGAGCGTTATCCTTAGATGATATAATTCTTCTAATTGTAGGAGTGCTTGTTGCAATATTAATTTTAAGATTAATATTTGGATCAATAGGGAAAATAATAGGCTTAGTTATTAATAGTGTCTTTGGGGCTATACTACTTATGATTGTTAATTACTTTGGAGCTTATTTTGGCATAACTATAGGAATAAACTTATTGACTGCTTTAATAGCAGGTATTTTAGGAATACCTGGAGTAGTTTTAATGATATTATTCCAAGTTTTTGTTAGATAAATATAAGAATTTATATAAATAAAAAAAACAGGTGAAATCACCTGTTTT
>OKWQ01000228.1_pt1 | contig 27036 bp, 25 predicted proteins | sample 1607071 | NCBI WGS metagenome assembly OKWQ01 (sample SAMN07501039, study PRJEB24779) | human gut metagenome
AGTCATTGCCTGATACGTTATCAGCGCATCATGGGTGAACTCTACACCATTATTTCCGAAGGTAAATTTACGCAACCCAGGAATAAGCAATCCATTGAATACAAATAGAGGTTGTGTTATGATATCAAAAAAAGTATTTCAGCCGCTCCGTGCAGTTTCCACTATGACGGCTGAAATGCAGTTATCAGGAGGTATTAAAGAAGATGTATAGAGAATCAGCCCGGGAGTTATTAGCATTTATTGACCGCAGTCCAAGCTGCTACCATGTGATTTCAAATATAAAGGAAATACTGGCGTCGGACGGATATGAAGAATTACAAGAGGGAAGACCGTGGAAGCTGGAGGCAGGCAGGAATTACTTTGTTTCCAGAAACGGATCTTCTCTTATTGCATTTAAGCTGCCAACAAAGGAATTTAGCGGATATCAGATAATATCCAGTCACAGTGATTCGCCCACCTTCAAGGTGAAAGAGCATCCGGAAATTGTAACGGAAAATAAATATGTGAAATTAAATGTAGAAAAATATGGAGGAATGATCTGTTCACCCTGGTTTGACAGACCCCTCTCAGTTGCAGGAAGAATTATGGTGAAAGAAAAGGAAAAGATCTGTACCCGGCTTGTGGATATCGACCGTGATCTGGTAATGATTCCAAATCTCGCGGTACACATGAACCGGGAAGTAAATGAAGGTTATAAATATAATGTACAGGATGACATGCTACCCGTTCTGGGAGATGAGACTGCAAAAGGCTCTTTTCTTCGAATGGTGGCTGAAAATGCCGGGGTTTTGGAAGAATCTGTATTAAGTACGGATTTATTTTTGTATAACAGAGTAAAAGGAAGCTTCTGGGGTGCAAATGAAGAATATATCTCCAGCGGGCGGCTGGATGATCTGCAGTGTGCATTTGCGTCACTTCAGGGATTTCGCAAAGGAAATAGTACGAAAAGTGTGGCGGTGTATTGTGTACTGGACAATGAAGAAGTGGGAAGTGCAACCAAGCAGGGAGCAGCATCCACCTTTCTGGGAGACACCCTGAGAAGAATAAACAAAGGCGCTTTAAGGGATGAGGAAGCATTTTTAATGGCACTGTCCTCCAGTTTCATGATTTCTGCAGACAATGCACATGGTGTTCATCCAAATTATGTAAAGAAATCAGATCCTACGAACCGTCCTTATCTAAATGAAGGAATCGTGATAAAATACAGTGCAAATCAGAAGTATACCACGGATGCGGTCTCAGCAGCAGTTTTTAAAATGATCTGTGAAAGAGCTGAGGTGCCGTATCAGACGTTTGTCAACCGTTCAGACATGATGGGAGGATCTACACTTGGCAATATCTCTAACACTCAGGTTGCATTAAATACGGTTGATGTAGGGCTGGCACAACTTGCAATGCATTCTCCTTATGAGTCAGCCGGTGTAAAAGATACTTTTTATTTCGAAAAAGCAGCAGAAGAATTCTACAGCTCCTGGATTGATGGAACAGGGGATGGGGAGTATTTGATCTGCAGAGAATAATCGGGCTGCGGAACCAACTTCAATAGCGTGTCAGAAAGCAATATTCATACACGCTCTAGAAGTATAATGTATAGATCTCCAATTTAAGGAAATTACTAATACTACAACGTACAGTTTATAGGTGGCTTATGGCTCACTACTCAAAACAAGCTTATGGGTCATTACTTGGACTTGAGACTCCTGCTGGTTTATTATATTCGGGTTTAGATGAGTAATGACGCTTTGTAAATGATAGGTAGTGTACGGAAAGAGAAGGGGGCGAGCCAGGACATTGATTTGGAAGGCTTACCGCAGAACTGGCATTTTCTAACCTTCCCAGAGCCCTTTTTGGCGGCACGCGGGCATTCGCTCCGAAATCCTGATGCATTTCGCAGCTCACTGCCCGCTTAGTATCCGATGGGAGCCAGTCGAATTGTATCCGCCAAAAAGCACTCCGGGAAGGTAAGTAAATGCGCAGCTCTGCTATACGCCTTCCAAACCAATGTCCTGGTCCGTCCCCTTCTCTTTCCGAGATGCAGTTTATTGATACAAAGCTGGTTTTCTCAACATGATGGGACCCCGGGGGTGTGGCATGCTGTACGTTATTGTCTTAGATCACATAAAAATCAATAGACCAGCTGGATGTTATCACTGTGAACTGTCTCTAAATTCTACTAAAGTATATTTGTGGTTATAGTACCTACATCCAGTTAAGTCTGTGATCAGGAAAGCAGGTTATCATCCCCCTTTCACACTGAACTGCCGAAACACACTCTGCTGCATCTAGAAAAGAACAACCCGTCACAACCCAAGGGTCTCCACCAGGCTGAGAAAACCGAGGGCACTGAAAAAGTTTAAGCCAAAGTAATATTGCACAAAAGGTTAAATTTTTAAAGTTCTCTACTCTCCAAGGAACGTGATAGATTCGTTTGTTAAGGTCCTATAAAAACATAAAACTAATATTTATTTGTGTAATATGACAAACTATTTTAAAAATAGGGGACTTTTTCAGTGGCCTCGAGAAAACCAGCTTTGTGGCAGTAAACTGAATCTCGGAAAGATGGGAGTGGGAAACTTGTATGGACGGAGGAAGCGTAGAGCAGAGCTGAGTATTTACTTACCTTTCCGGAGTGTTTTTTGGCGGATAGTATTCGACTGGCTCCCATCGGATACTAAGCGGGTACTGAACCGAGAAATGCATCAGGATTTCTCGGTGAATACCCGCGTGCCGCCAAAAAGCGCTTCGGAAAGGTTAGAAAATACCAGTTCTGCGGCCAGCTGACGGAGTCCATACAAGTTTCCCACTCCCATCTTTCCGTTGCACTATCTCCATCTACAAAGCGTCCCCTTAATCAGCGAAACCCCAATTTAAGATGAAATTGTTCAATCTACACCGTGTATAAAATTTTAAGCTTAAGATCTACTAAATGTAGAAATAAAATAATTGCAAAATGCTATATATTGTGCTAGTATCATTATAGTAATGATAACTAATACTAAATAATGAATGCGGAAGGTTACTGAATATGGAGATTTTGAAAAGGAATGGGCAGTCGGAAGATTATACCCTGGATAAAATAAAGAATGTAATCAGACTTGCTTTTTTAAGTGTGAATCAGGAGTGCACGGATAAAATTTTGGAGAAGATAGCGGCGTCTGTTGAAGTGAAAGTTATGGAGCTGGTAGAAAAAGGGGTACCTCTTCAGGTAGAGATGATTCAGGACCAGATTGAGATTACATTGACAGAAATGAATTATTACGGTGCACTGAAAAGCTTTATACTGTATCGGAATGAACGCAGCCGGGAACGGGCAGCAAGGCAGAGCATTATGACATATTTTATGGAATTTCAGGCTCTGGATTCTGTGCTGAAGGATGTTCAGAAATCCTACATGGATCTGCCGTACAGTCTGGAACATCTTCTGGCTAAATTTCTGGCATTTCAGAAACCAGATATGCGCTTGAAAGAGAAACTGGCAATGCTGACGAAAGCGGCAGTAGAACTTACCACACAGGAAGCTCCCAAGTGGGAGTTTATTGCTGCGCGCCTGTTGATGCTGCAGTTTCAAAAGAAACTTACCGTACAGATGGAAGAATACAATCTGAATAGTTTTTATGAAAAGATTGTTTATCTGACAAGGGAAGATCTATATGGAAGTTATATATTAGAACACTATAGTAAAGAAGAAATAGATTTATTTGAAACATATTTAGTGGATGAACGCAATCAGCTCTTTACCTATTCCGGATTAGAGCTTTTGCTAAACCGTTATGTGATCCGAAGCCGCTCCAATGCTCCGCTGGAGACACCGCAGGAAATGTTTCTGGGAATTGCCATGCACCTTGGAATGCAGGAGAAGACAGGGCGAAGTGATTGGGTGAAACGGTTTTATGATATGCTGAGTACGCTGCAGGTTACCATGGCAACTCCAACCATATCTAATGCCAGAAAGCCTTATCATCAGCTTTCTTCCTGCTTTATTGACACGGTTCCGGACAGCCTGGAAGGAATTTACCGAAGTATAGACAATTTTGCCCAGGTCAGTAAATTTGGCGGCGGCATGGGACTGTATTTTGGAAAAGTCAGAGCAGCAGGGAGCACAATACGGGGATTTAAAGGGGCGGCAGGGGGCGTCATCCGCTGGATTAAGCTTGCAAATGATACGGCAGTAGCAGTAGACCAGCTGGGAGTCCGTCAGGGTGCAGTTGCAGTTTATCTGGATGCATGGCACAAAGACCTGCCTGAGTTCCTGAACCTGAGAACAAATAATGGGGATGACCGCATGAAAGCCCATGATGTATTTCCGGCAGTCTGCTATCCGGATTTATTTTGGAAAAAGGCAAAAGAGGATATCGAAGGGGACTGGTACCTGATGTGCCCTCACGAAATACTTACCGTTAAAGGGTATTCACTGGAAGACAGTTTTGGAGATGAATGGGAAAGAAAATACCAATCCTGTGTGGAAGACTACCGGATTCATAAAAGGGTAATTCCCATGAAAGAACTGATCCGCCTGATTATTAAAAGTGCGGTAGAGACAGGAACGCCTTTTACTTTTAACAGAGATCAGGTAAATGATAAGAATCCCAACAAACATAAAGGCATGATCTATTGCAGTAATCTCTGCACGGAAATCGCCCAGAACATGAGCCCCGTAGAGCAGGTAGAAGAGCGGGTTGAAGTCATAGATGGTGAAACGGTAGTTGTCTCCGTAACGAAACCGGGGGATTACGTAGTATGTAATCTGGCAAGTCTGTCTCTGGGGAATATAGAAGTTACCGATAAGATTGCTTTAGAGGAGATTGTGGAAAGCGCAGTCCGCGCCCTGGATAATGTTATCGATCTTAATTTTTATCCGGTCCCCTATGCGAAGATCAACAATCAGCGTTACCGTGCTATCGGACTGGGAGTCAGCGGATATCATCATATGCTGGCGAAAAACGGAATCGGCTGGGAGACGGAAGCTCATCTGGATTTTGTAGATAAGGTATTTGAAAATATTAATTTTGCTGCAATTAAGGCAAGCGGAAAAATAGCAGAAGAAAAAGGTGCCTATCCTTATTTTAAAGGGAGTGACTGGGATAACGGATCCTATTTTGCTAAGCGCGGCTATTCGGATGAGCGGTGGATGGAACTCAAAGATAGTATTAGTAAGCAGGGAATACGAAACGGATATCTTATGGCTGTGGCTCCCACCAGCAGCACCAGTATCATTGCAGGGACAACTGCAGGCGTGGATCCCATTATGAACCGGTATTTTTTAGAAGAGAAAAAGAGCGGGCTTATGCCAAGAGTTGCTCCGGATTTATCTTATGAAACATTCTGGCTCTATAAAAATGCACACTATATTAATCAGGAATGGTCAGTGAGGGCAGCCGGTATCCGGCAGCGGCATATTGACCAGGCACAGAGTGTAAACCTGTATATTACAAATGACTACACGTTTCGACAGGTATTGAACCTCTATATTTCAGCCTGGGAAAATGAGGTAAAGACACTTTATTATATACGCTCCAAAAGCCTGGAGGTAGAAGAATGTGAAGTATGTTCCAGTTAAGGAGGAGTTTGCAGCATGGAAAAATTAAGAAAAAAGCCGTTATTTAATCCCGAAGGAGATATTGACGTAAGAAACCGGAGGATGATTAACGGAAATACAACCAATTTGAATGATTTTAATAATATGAAATATGGATGGGTCAGTGACTGGTACCGTCAGGCGATGAATAATTTTTGGGTACCGGAGGAAATTAATCTGACCGTAGATGTGAAAGATTATCCGGGCCTGCCAGCCAAGGAACGCCGTGCCTACGATAAAATACTGTCTTTTCTTGTATTCCTGGACAGTATACAGACAGCGAATCTGCCTGCAATTGCAGAATATATTACGGCAAATGAGGTAAATCTATGCCTATCCATACAGGCATTTCAGGAAGCGGTACACAGCCAAAGTTACAGCTATATGCTGGATACCATTTGCGAACCCCAGAAAAGGAATGAGGTTTTATACCAGTGGAAAAACGATGCATACCTTCTGGAAAGAAACACCTTTATCGGGGAGCTTTATAACGAATTCCAGAAGAAAAAAGATTCCGATACATTCTTAAAGACGGTAGTAGCCAATTATATCTTAGAAGGCGTGTATTTCTACAGTGGGTTTATGTTTTTCTATAATTTAGGAAGAAATCATAAGATGCCCGGTTCTGCACAGGAAATCCGTTACATTAACCGGGATGAAAATACACATCTGTGGTTGTTTCGGAACATAATTCTGGAGTTAAAAAAAGAAGAGCCGGGATTGTTTACTAATGAAAAAGTAGATGTGTACCGTGAGATGATCCGGGAAGGCTGCGAACAGGAAATCCGCTGGGGACATTACGTGATCGGAGATGCAATACCAGGACTTACCAAAGAAATGATCACGGATTATATTAAATATCTCGGGAATCTGCGCTGTACCAATCTTGGTTTTAAAAAGCTGTATGAAGGACATGATGAAGAGCCTGCAAGTATGTCCTGGGTGAGCCAGTACAGCAATGCAAATCTGATAAAGACAGATTTCTTTGAGGCCAGAAGCACAGCCTATGCCAAAAGTACAGCACTTGTGGACGACCTTTAGTATACTATCCAGAGCGTGTCAGGACCGGATTGGGAGCATTTTCAAATACGCTGGGCAGTATTCTTAAATTTTTCGAAAGCATATATTTAGACTGGAATATGTGTTAAAATAGCAGATATAAAATGCAATCGCAAAGGAGAGGTGTAGTATGGAGACTTTAGAATTAAAGAAAAATTTATATTGGACCGGAATTAAAGACAAGGATCTGAGAGTCTTTGATATTATAATGGAAACGGAGTTTGGAACCACATATAATTCATATCTGATAAAAGGCAGCGAAAAGACAGCTTTGTTTGAGACTGCAAAGTTTAAATTTTTTGACACTTACCTCGAAGAGTTAGAGCAGCTGGTGGATATCAATAAGATTGATTATATTATAGTGGATCATACGGAACCGGACCATGCCGGCAGTGTGGAAAAACTGATAGAAATGAATCCGAATATTAAAATTGTTGGTACTGCTGTAGCCATCAGTTTTCTAAAAAACATTGTAAACCGGGACTTCTACAGCATTGCAGTGAAGGAGAATGACACCCTTTCCCTGGGAGATAAGACCCTTCATTTTATGATTCTGCCAAACCTGCATTGGCCGGATACGATGTATACTTATATAGCAGAAGACAAAGTGCTGGTAACCTGCGACTCTTTTGGAAGCCACTATACTTTTGACGGTGTTCTGCGCAGCCAGGTTACGGATGAAGATGGCTATATGAGAGCACTTAAATATTATTTTGATAATATAATCGGGCCTTTTAAGCCGTACATGTTAAAAGCATTGAATAGAATAGAAAATCTGGATATTGATATGATCTGTACAGGACATGGACCGGTTCTGGATTGTAATATTCAAGAAATCATGGATACTTATCGGCAATGGAGTACCGTAATCAATCCAAATCAGCAGAAAACAGTGGTAATCCCATATGTGAGCGCCTATGGATATACGGCGGAAATTGCGGAAGAAATAGCGAAAGGAATCCGGGAAAGCGGCAAGATAGATGTACATCTGCATGATATGGTGACATCAGATAAAGATGAAGTCCTTGCGGATATCGGATTTGCGGATGGTATCTTATTTGGAACACCAACTATTGTAGGAGAGGCACTTAAGCCGATCTGGGATCTGACCACTTCCATGTTCGCATGTACTCATGGCGGTAAACTGGCTAGTGCCTTTGGCAGCTTTGGCTGGAGCGGAGAAGGTGTCAGCCACATCGTGGAGCGTTTGAAACAACTGCGCATGAAAGTTGTGGATGGTCTGAAGATTAAATTTAAGCCTGGAAAAAATGATCTGATTGAAGCTTATGATTATGGCTATGATTTCGGATGTGTGCTGCTGGATAAAGAAAATCCCAGGACAAAGGAAAAATCAGCGAAAAAGAAGCTGGTAAAATGTCTGGTTTGCGGTGAAATTTTTGAAGAAGGAATAGAGATATGCCCGGTCTGCGGAGTTGGAAAAGAAAATTTTGTTCCGGTAGAGGTTGATGAAGTAAGTTACAAGAACAATACCAGTGAATTCTACTTAATTCTGGGTAATGGCGCAGCAGGAGTGAGTGCAGCAGAAGCTATCCGGGAAAGGAACGAGACCTGTTCTATCGTAATGGTATCCAATGAATCAGTACTAAGCTATAACCGTCCAATGCTTACGAAATCTATGCTGGCATCTTTTAACCCGCCACAGCTTGCAATTCATGATGAAAAGTGGTACCAGGACAGGAATATAATTAATGTACTGGATAAAACAGTAAAAAGTATCGATACCCAGGCAAAAGAAGTCGCTTTTTCCGATGGGTTAAAACTAAAATATGATAAATGCATCTATGCCCTTGGCTCTGAATGTTTTGTGCCTCCAATTCCAGGACATGATAAGGAACAGGTAGTTGCAATCCGAAGACTGTCAGATGTAGTTAAGATCGGAAAAATGCTTCCGAATGTGAAACATGCTGTCGTGATCGGAGGAGGTGTCCTGGGGCTGGAAGCCGCATGGGAACTGAGTAAAGCAAAATGCCGGGTAACCATTGTAGAAGTGGCAAATCAGTTAATGGGCAGACAACTGGATACAGGAGCCGGTGATATGCTGAAGGATATCATACTGGATAAAGGAATGGATATCCGTATCGGAGCAAATGTGGAAGAAATTGAAGGTGAAGGTGCCGTTACAGGAGTTCGCCTGGCTGGCGGTGAAGTGATACCGGCAGAGTTAGTTATTGTCTCAGCAGGTGTAAGAGCCAATACAAAGATTGCCCAGGAAGCAGGAATACAGACAGACCGTGCGATTGTAGTGGATGAAAAAATGCATACCAATCTTACAGATATTTATGCTTGTGGTGACTGCGCCCAGTACGAAGGCATCAATTACGCCATCTGGCCTCAGGCACTGGAGATGGGTAAAGTAGCCGGAGCCAATGCAGCAGGTGACAGCGTTGCTTATGAGACCGTAAATGCAGCTTTAACATTTCATGGAATGGATACGGCTTTATTTGCCATTGGTGATAATGGCAAGAATCCGGATATAAAATACAAAACAGTAGAATTCAAAGATCCCATGAAGATGATCTATGAAAAATATTATTTTTCAAATAACAGATTGTGCGGAGCGATTTTACTGGGGGATACTTCCAAGATGGTTAAAGTGACGGCACAGATAGAGGAACACACTAATTTCAAAGAAATGTTTTGAAATCCAAATCATTAATTTCTGATGGATCATAATATTCAGTCCCGTAAACTCAAACGCTTACGGGACTTTTTCATATATTAATTATGATAAAGTGTAAGGTAATAATAAAATGTGGATATATGTAGTTCAAAGCGGAGATAGTGTGAATACGATAGCATCCAGATATGGAGCATCCTTGGATGCATTGATATATAACAATCAGTTGGAGTATCCATATCAGCTTGCTGTTGGCCAGGCGCTTTTGATGCCGGGGGTAAATGAAAATGCGGATCGACGGGAAATTGTATCTAACGGTTATGCATATCCTTTTATAAGTCCCTGGGTTCTGGCACAGACCCTTCCCTATTTGACGGAAATAGCGATTTTTTCTTATGGGTTTACAAGTCAGGGAGAACTGGTTCCACCTGTCATGGATGATACCTGGGTGATTATGATGGCGATTGAGTCTGGAACAATTCCAATCCTGACCTTAACGCCTTTTGGGGAAGATGGGCAGTTTAATAATAATCTCATCACAGCTGTTGTTAATAATCCGGCTGCCGAGCAGCAGCTGTTCGAGAATCTTCGGATTGTTATGGCAGAAAAGGGATATCAGGGTCTGGATATTGATTTTGAATATATCCTGGCTGAAGACAGAGACGCTTTTACCAGATTTGTGCAAAATGCTGTTGGCTTTTTTAATGCACTGGGCTACCAGGTTTCGGTAGCCCTGGCACCTAAGACATCTGCAGACCAGGCAGGATTGCTGTATGAAGGGAAGGATTATCCGGCATTGGGAGCGGCGGCAAACCGGGTTCTGCTGATGACTTATGAATGGGGATACACATACGTACATCAGGAATACAGGTCATTTATACATTGGGAATTTTCCGATAGCAGGTCATTTATACCTTGGGAATTTTCGGATAGATAGTTAATTGAAAATTTGCCCGGGATTTCTCGCCACGTTTATTCCGTTCCGTTTTGAGATATTCCACTTTTTCTAACACAGCTTTTAATAATTGATTTTTCCCAGTAACACTTTCCAGAAGCCAGTAAATATCCACAAACGTATATTTAGTCTGCCTTATTGCCTCCGGGGAAGAAGAGTGCGGGATACACAATAATTGTTCATATTCAAACTGTAATGTGGATAAGTCTGATCTTAAAGCATTTATTTGTGAAGAAATAAAACTTTTTCTTTTCTGAAATTCAACTTCAGTGTATATCTCACGTTCCAGATAAGAGTAGGTAAGATCTAGCTGCTTATCTAAGGCTGTCTGTTCTTTCTTTAATTCATCAATAGAATTCTTTAGAAAATGAAGTTCATTACCACCATAAGCTGGGTTATTCCTATGATTCAGGTTCAGTACGCAATTTTGAAGCCAGTAGTCTAAAGCTGCCAGCAGCTGTTTTTCCAGAAGATCCAGCGGAGCGGAAATATTGTCACAATCTCTGTTGGGACATTTTATGAATGCGTAATTTGTTTTTTTATTTGGAGCCAGACGTGTCATGGGCGTATTGCATTTTCCACAGATTATAATTCCGGCAAGTGGGTTCTTTAGAAGATTACTGCATTTCGTGGGTGATTTTCGATTGGATTGCATTCGTTTTTGAGCAGTGTCAAAGATTTCCTGAGAAATTATAGCTTCGTGAAGCCCTTTACACTGAATATAGTCATTAGAGGTGGTTCGGTGCCTTTCGATCATTCCATTTTTAAGAATCCGCATTTCCTTACGGTATGCCCAACGGATAGAGCCAGTGTATACCGGGTTTTTTAAAATATCTCGTATACTGGATGGTGACCAGTGGTCTTTTATTTGGGGCTTCAGATGAAGTAAATCCAGCTTATGGCATATAGCAGCAGTAGACAATCGGCGGCAGGTACCATCCGGCTGCATGATTCCAGCCGTATACCAGTTAAAAATCATCCTTATAACTTCAGCCTCTTTCGGATTAATCATTAAAGTGTAGCCTTTATCATTTTCAATTGGTACTTTGTCATAACCATAGGGAGCTATGCTGGAAATAAATTTTCCTTCTTTAACAGAAGCGATACGCCCTCTCTGAATTCTTCGATTAATGGTTTTATATTCACGTCTGCTCATAAAAAGTCCGAATTCAAAATACTCCTCATCAAATTCATTAGCAGGATCATAGGTTTTCATGGGTGTAACAATTTTTACATTTCCATACTTAAAAGCTTCAGCCACAATGCCCTGATCTTTTGTATCCCCTCTCGCCAGACGTTCAATTTCCATTACCAGAACGCCTTCACACAATCCCTGTTCCACATCCAGCAGTAAAGCCTGCATCTGAGGACGTGCAGCAATCGTTTCACCGGAAACTATCTCCCGAAATACTTTAGAGACCTGCATCTGATTCCGGCGGGCAAACTCTAAGAGAACTTTTTCATGACGGGCAAGCGTTTCGCCTTCTCCATGCAGCTCCGCTTCACGGTCGGTGCGGGATTTCCTTAAATAGATATAGTAAGGTTTCATAGTATCACCCCTGGTTTATTCTATTGAGCGGAGTGATAATTAATGCGTAGTAAAAGTAAAAGACACGGACTAAACAAATACGCAGAGGATGCAGATAATCAGCTACTTTATGCATTTTATATGTTCCATACCAATAGCGTCCGGCATGCCACAACCCCGGGGTCCCATTATGCTGAACCATAATCAGCTGAACCTAAATTCAGAAATTGTTCGCGCTAGAGCGTGTTTGAAAATTCATTCCTGCCATCTGCACGCCCCACTTTGCGGCATATTTGCCCCGAATTCAGGTTACGTAGCCCGCTACGCGCCCTTCATCCGGGACAAATCTCCCACAAACTGTGACGCACAGCTGCCAGAAAGCAATTTTAAAACACGCTCTAAAGCATATTTGAAAATTCATTTAGTAATCGTCTCCATAGAGCCATTTGTATTCCGCAATTCGAATATTCTGTTGGCTCTGTTCGTCACAGAAAAGTCCAAATATTGGATCATCACAAAGAAACGTTTTACTTCTGCGAGATATCTTTTTTTGCTTACACCGGCAGCATAGGCTGGCAAACAGGTCATTGTAAATGGATCTGCCGCACTTACTGCACTCCCGGATACTCCATACGAATTTATCCTGGTCTTGATTATAAAATTGATGGTATATCGCCATTTCAACCGGAGTAAACCGGTGTCCATGAGTAACCAGATAACGTCTCCAGCGTCTGAAATCTTCAAAAGCATATTCTGAAGCTTCATATGTTATCTTAAATAACCGGTGGACATCGTTTGCATTTTTGCAGCCGGCATAATAAATGGCCATGCGCGGTGCCAGAATATTGCTTGCAAAGTAGTTTGCTTCTATTTCATTTTGTTTTTGCTCTCCGTTATGACCCAGTATATGGTGCCCCAGTTCGTGCATCAAAGAAAAACAGATGCGTCCGGAAGCCTGATTTGAATTGTAACAGACAATGCCTTTAAAACGAAAAGCATCGGATGAATACTTTATGGCAACTTCGTATAATTGCTCGTTTTGATACCGGATTTCATCATAGGTATAAATCTTGTAGCCATAATGCCGTAATAAATGAAAAGTATCAATTGGAAAAGATTTGATCCCACACTCTATGATTACATCAGATACTTTTTCTTGAATAAATTGATAGTCCAATAAAACTCACCTTCCCGAATTATTCTAATTCGGACAAGAGTTTGATTAATTTCATTTTTTCCTTTGTTGTGAGTTTATTCCCGTTGCGGGCAATCAGCTGTTCCATATCATCGTACGAAGGCTCGTATTGGTTCTGAGAGCCGCCTTTTGCCATATCTTCCAGTGATTCTACCGTTATGCCAAGATTTTTGCAGATGATGATGATATTGTCGACGCTGGCTTTCCCAACTCCATTTTTAATTATACCGTAAAGCGTAGTATACGGTATGCCGCATTTGGCAGCAAAAGATTTGAGATTAAAGCCCTGCTCCTTAATTAAATTCTCCAAGATTCTTGCTTTTTCCACGATATTCACCTCTTTTGTTTTCTTTTTATTATATACTAGAATTCGCATTTTGTAAATTGAAAATATTCGAAATTACGAATAAATTCGAAATTAAGAACAAAACCTATTGACATAATACTGAATTAAGAATATAATTGCTATATCGAATACGGAATTACGAATCAAGGGGGATAAATATGTATAACAATCTTTTAGAGGTAATGAAAGTTGAAAAAGTCACTTTTATACAAATGGGAGAGCTTCTGGGGTACCGCTATCAAACTGTCAGTGATATTGTCAACGGGGCAACAAAAAATGGATTTTATTATGAAGATGCTTTGAAAATACAAAAAGTATTATTTCCAAAGTACAGCCCCGACTATTTATTCGATAGGAAAAAATAAAAAAACAAACAAGTGTTCGAATATAGGAATATTTTACCATTAAATATATTCGATGTCAATGGAAGAGAGAAAAGTTATTTCAGAAATAAAAGGTGTGTAATACCGGTCTTTTTATGAAATCTGAAACAAGGACAGAAGTCTCTTCATAAGATAATACTGGAGGTGGTGAGGGTTTTATGGGACATATTATAGAAGAAATAGAAACAGGCGAAACAAAAGTTTGTTTCTGCGATGATTATTATCGGGACAGGAAAGATGATGAAGTAAGGAAAATTTTAAATATTGCAGCCTCGGAAGCAGCGTCGTCGATGAACCTCACACAGAGAGTCAGATGACCACAGAAAAAGTAAATATAGGAAAAGGAGAAGGAAATATGCGCATGCTGATCAATAGAATAGAGGAACGCTCAAAAGTGCAAGGGTTTACACAGGAATGTGCGGTTGCCTTTGCTGAGGGGTGGTTTGAAACATTAACAGATATAGATGAAGAGAAAAGTTACACCGTAAAAGAGATTTTTGGATTATTGGTATGCCTGGATGGCATAAGAAAATGTTCTTGATGGAAGGAAAAGGAGGCAGGCAGATTTGAAAGCACTCTGTAATGAAAAAAAGGAAGAAATCAGAAAACTGCATGAGCAGGGATATACTCACCGTCAGATTGCCAGGGCAGCCAAGGTGTCAGCAGGCAGTGTATCCTATGTACTGCAAAGACGGACAAAAGAGCAAAATAAAGCATGTAATATACCTCAGAGTTTGTGGGACGAGTGGGATATCTTACACGAGCGTTATGGTAAAAAGAATAAAAAATAGGACCAGCCGCAGCTAGTCCAGGAGGGAGAGAAAAGTATATGTAAAAAAGCTCTATCGCTTTGTATGTACATAATATAACAAGTAAATGTGTCAAAGTTGTGGCAGGAGAATAAAAGATTTATAAAGATACTTAAGAAAAACTGAAGAAAAGGACCCAGAAATTATTCCGTGTCCTTTGGTGTATCCGCTGACGCATTTGCTGTCGTATCCGTAGACGTACCCATTGATGTATCCGTTGATGCATCTGTTGACGTACCCATTAATGTATCCGTTGATGCATCCGTAGACGTACCCATTGATGTATCCGTTGATGCATCCGTAGATGTACCCATTGATGTATCCCTTAGCGTATCCGTTGGCGTGACTGCTGCTCTGTTGTTTGGTGCGCAAAGCGCTTCCTGGGCGGATATCGTAGCCAGAGTATCACCTAACTGGCTGAAGATCGTAGCCATAAGGGCTATTTCATCAGGAGATTTCCCTTTGGATATGGCACATGCGATGGCGCTGATTGTTGCTACCAGTTCACAAGACTGCATTTTAATCACCTCGAAATAGTATATGCCAAAGGGTGGAAATCGTTACGTTTGTATTTATAAAACTGAAATATGGGAGGAGTATGATATGTTGGACAAGAAGATGTTAGAAGAATATAAAGTCCTTGGAAAAGAGATTGCGTCATTAAAGATGCAGCTTGCAGATAAAAAAAATCAGGCGATGGGCTGTAGTAAAGATAAAAGGAGACGCGTACTGGAACTTGAGAAAAAACTGAAGCATCAGATGGAAGAGTGTGAGGCACAAAAGCTGGAGGTGGAGGAGTTTATTACGGATATTGAAGATGTTACAACCCGTATGATATTTCGTTACCTCTATCTGGAGAACTTGACGCAGAAAGAAGTGGAGAGGAAGATCCATCTGGATCAAAGTGTGATCAGTAAAAGAGTTACCGGATATCTCAAGTTGCATAGCATGCATAAAAATACATGATACAATGTTTATATGCAAGGGAGTTAGAGGTAACAGGAACGATGAAATCTTGTATTTTGAGGAATTGATACGAAAAAGATAAACGTACTGTTAATACTCAAATCCACTGCATAAAAAATTTTAGGAGGTAATAAAGTATGTCAGAAAACACAACAAATTTATTATGGCATAATCCAGAAGTAACCATTGTGCGGCTGCATGAGGAAGAGGGAATGGTTGGTGGTTCAGAGGCTGTTTATAGCATCAGCGTTTCGGAAAATGCGGTAAATACATTTGATATTGCCAGTATCAAAATGTGCGGAACATTAAGTGAATCAGCTCAGCTTACAATTACCGGAAGCGGTACAAACTATCAGGCAGTTGTAAAATTGCCGGAAGAACCGGGAACAATCGGATTGTATGCAGAAAAAGAGGTATTGACAAGAGGTGCCGCTGATTATAGTTTGGCTGTGGCGGCTGCAACGGATATTGTTGTTACCATGGACAAAACAAGCGAAAGAGGCGCAAAGGGAAATGATGCGCGAATTACTTTTGTAGTGGGTGTCCCGGATGCCTTTTATATTAAAAGCTATTCCTTTACGTTAAACGGAGTTTTGAAATCCAAACGTGGTACCAATGAATACACTTATAAGAATTTGTCCAATGATGTGTTGTATACTCTGGGATGTGATCTGGAAATTTACACGTCAAAAGAGAATGACACGGTGGTTACAAAACATGTGCAAAAGACAAATGTAAAGATTCCGGCAAGCATGAAGAGCCATATGATGGATCTGCATATGATCAATGTAAATGGTTTTAACCCCAAAGGAGATAAGGAAACGGGAGACAGTATTTTTATTAAGACTAAAAATGGCAAGACAGCTTTAATTGATACGGGTGCTTCTTACGGAGCTGCTAAAATTGATGCTTACTTAAGAAATGTAGTGGGATTAAAGCCGGTTAATGGTGTGATTACCATTGATTACTTTTTTAATACGCATCCACATCATGACCACATATCTGGTTTTGAGGGACTAAGCGGTTATGGCTGGGATAAGACGCAAAATAAAGTTGTTTACAATAAAGCAAATCTCGCAAATAAAAATGTGCGTTATCAGTTTTCAAACATAGTTCTCAGCAAGAACTATAAGGAGCCGTTGATGCAGAACTCTTCCTGGGCGAAAAATGTGATTTATTATGCAGAGAATGTAGGAAAATTAATTACCGTTTGTGCAGGAAACTATGTCTCTTTTGATGGCCTTATCTTTAATATCCTTAGCCCGTACAAAGCAGATGAGGTGCCGCTTCAATGGCTTTCCAACCCGGCTGATAATGAACAGGGTCTCAAATATATTCGTAAGGCAGTAGGAAAAGATAATCCTTCGGATGGAACTTCATCACTGAACAACCAGTCTATTGTCATGAAAGTTATCTGCGGGGGCAGAAAATTCCTGCTTATGGGGGATGCAGAGTTTTTTGCAGAAGAACTGCTCCTGGGAAAAGCGGCAGATACCAGTGACTGGAATGTAAAAGTTTCAAGTACTGTAAATAAAATTAATCTGGCAAGAGACCTTGCAGATGCGTATAATATTACTGCAGATGCAGCTGTTAGCAGATTTAAATTAAAAAGATTCACCCCTAAAGATCTGGATGCTGTTGTTCTAAAGAAAGGACATCACGGAACTGCTAATAATATGTCTATTGATTTTTTGAAAGCAGTAAAGGCAAGTAAATTCTGTGTATCTGCAAATATTTACAGTGGTGATAATCCAATGGCGCCAACTCCGGTAAGAACCGCAAAAGATTACTTTACAAGTCTTGGACACGAAGCCGACATGGTTAACTGGAACAAAAAATGGCAGGGATATGTTTTTGCTACTGCGAAGCACGGTCGAAGCGGTGGATTTTTTATTAGAACATATGGCAGGGAATGTGATTTCTCAGATCCATATGGTAAAGAGCAGTATTAATACCTGTACCTTAAGCGTACCTGCACATACGGCCCGCCAATGGCAGTAGCCCCACTAAATATGGTGCGAAGAGTCGTCGAATATGCCATAACTGAGATTCCGCCGGAAAAGATCAAGCTGGGAATCCCTAATTATGGATATGACTGGCCGCTTCCATATGAGCGGGGAGTTACCAGAGCACGGACAATTGGAAATATAGAAGCTGTCCGGATTGCAATCGAATATGGAGTAGAGATACAGTATGATGAAGTGGCGCAGTCACCTTTTTTTCACTATATGGCTGGAGGGACAGAACATGAAGTATGGTTTGAGGATGTACGAAGTATAAGGGCAAAGTTTGGTTTGATTCAGGAATTTGGTCTGGTCGGTGCCGGTTACTGGCAGATCATGCAGCTTTTCAGGGCAAACTGGCTGCTGATGGCGGATACATTCTGGATTCAATAACCAGAGTTGTATGAGACTTTAAATAAGAAAATAGTTATAAAGCGCATAAGAAAAATGCGCAAGAGCATCTGCAGATAAGAGCGTGTCTGAAATACGCTCTTATCTATTATAAGTATTGAAAAAGAAAGTACTTCTCCTGTAAGTTTTTAATTGTAAGTATAAATAATATCATATATAATAAAGTTATATCTGATAAAAAGAAATGAACAACTTACTAAGGTTGCTTGCAGGAGAGTGAAATGAAACAGATTAGCAGTAAAAATATGGCGGGAATCGTGTGCCGGACGTTGAATCATGTGGACGAGCGTCTGGTGGACCATGGAATCAGAGTGGCATATATTGTTCTTAAAATGCTGGAAGCAGAGGGTATTTCAGACCAAAAAAGGATAAGGGATCTCTGCTTTCTCACGATGGTACATGATGTTGGAGCATATAAAACAGAAGAAATCAATGATATGGTGCAATTCGAAACAGGAAATGTCTGGAATCATTCTATCTATGGTTACCTGTTTTTGAAGTACCTTTCACCTTTTTCGGAGCTGTCATCCGTAATTTTGTTTCATCATACGGATTATGAAAAGCTTATCCGGATACCTGATTTGCAAAGTGATATCATTAAATGGGCTCAGATTGTGAATTTAGCAGATCGGATGGATGTGTGCATGCAAACGGGTGAGGTGAAAGACATTACGAATTTTTTAGAGCGTTTTCGTGAGAAAAAGTTTTCCTCTGAAGTTGTCGATTTATTTTTAAACGTGGAGAAAAAAGATCATGTTCTAGAGAATTTAAGAAGGAATCATGAGGAAAAGCTTAATATATCTAAAGAGGTTTTTATGTCCCTGGGGAATCCATCTTACGCAAAGGAAGAAATTGATACTTATCTGAAAATGATTGTCTATGCTATTGATTTTCGGAGTCCGTTTACCGTGATACATACGATTACAACAACAAGTATCAGCCGGGAGCTGGCTGTACTGATGGATCTTGACGAAAACCAGGTCACACAAATTTATTATGGCGCTCTGCTGCACGATCTGGGGAAAATTGGAATACCGGTTGAAATACTGGAATATCCGGGCAAGCTGAGTCCTCAGGCGATGAAAATTATGAAAACCCATGTAAATATAACCGAAGAAATTATGAATGGTGAAATTGAACCTGTGGTTGCTAAAATTGCCTTACGACATCATGAAAAGTTAGACGGATCGGGATATCCCAGGGGGTTGAAAAGCGATGATCTGACACTTAGTGAGCGGATTGTTGCAATTGCGGATATTGTAAGTGCGCTGTACGGAAGGCGAAGCTACAAAGAGGCATTCGGTAAAGAGAAAATTGTTGGTATTTTATCGGAGATGAAAGAGAACGGGCTGTTGTGTTATCAGACAGTAGATATTATGATTAAACATTTTGATGAAATTATGGAAAATGTGAGGAATACCTGCGAACCGGTTTTAGAGGTCTATGACCATATGAACATAGAATATACAGAACTTTGTAAGATCTGCCAAAAGATTTAACTTTTAATTATAGAAGAGGCTGCGAAATCCGGCTTAAGGGTTTGCAGCCCTTTTTGTTCATGGAGACTTTAACAGCAGTCTACCAGTTTTAACGATGCTTCTTCTAACATTTGATAAAAAGCATCCTGATCCGTCATACATTTATTTTTACTGTTTTCAATGGTATCTATCAATTCTGTAAAAGCAGCACTTTTGGTATCATCCGCATCAGCGAGGATCTGTCCAAGTTGTCTGGAGGCTTCGATGAGACGGAGGGAGCCGTAAATATGCGGCTCTTTTTTTAATCCGGCTGCACTGGACACCAGATAGACTAATAATTCAAAACAACGGTCTTTATTGATTTGTTCATTCATTAATGCATGTCTCCTTCCATTTGTTGTAAAATAAAATTTCTTCCAGGGGTTTCCTAAGGGAAATGTGGGGATCGGCATCCGGATAACCAATGGAGAGCAGAAGTTCTATTTCGATTTGCGGGGGAAGCTTTAGCAGTTTGCGGACAGCGGCATTATTAAACGATTTGATTGCGCAGGTTCCAAGACCCAGGGAAACTGCTTCCAGCATTATATTTTCAGCTGCCATGGAGGCATCTATGGTCGCAAGGATTTCGCTGGCAGCTACTCCGCCCCGTTTTCCTGCATATTCACGGTCAGAGCAGATTGCCAGGATTACGGGAGGTTTGCCGCTTAAGCCCGGGCTGAAAAGATCTACTTTACGTACCAGATCCGGATCTGTGATCAGACAAAATTTCCAGGCTTGTACATTGCTGGCTGAGGGAGCGAAGCGCCCGGCTTCTATCAGTGTTTCTAGAAGCTTGCAGGGGACTGCTTTATCCAGAAAATGCCTGCAGCTGCGTCGGGATTTCATTAAAGTTAATAAATCATCAGTCATAGAGACCTCCTTTGTTAAAAAAGTCTGGGAAAACCTAGTTTTTCTTGGTATAATAAACGGTATAGAATAAGAAAATGTAACATCAAAAGAAAAAGGTGGTGTAGTATGGCAATTACCGTTGCACAGGCTTATGAGATTGCATCCAGGCTTGGATGCCGTCTCCTGGCTGGAGAAAAAGGACTCGCCAGGGATGTTTCCTTTATCGATTCCATTGAACAGCCGGATATCGAGCCATGGATTCGTAAAAATATCTTTTATATTACAACTGGCTATGCATTTCGTGATGATGCTGATAAATTATGCAGTCTCGTTAAGGCTCTGTACGAAAAGGATGCAGCAGCCCTTGCAATAAAATCCAGATTTATGGAAAGCTTTCCGGAGCCTGTGGTGGAGCTGGCTAAGCAGCTGGGATTTCCATTGATTCTTATGCCGGATGACCTGCCATTCATTGAGCTGAGCTATCCAATTATGGTGGCGATTGTAGAAAAGCAGAATAATCTGTTGGAGTTTACAAAATTAAAGCTGTTTGAATACAGTACACAGGTTATGGACAACAATCTTTTTGTTGATATTTTAACCGGTAATATCAAGATTCCGGATGAAGCGGATTACCGGGCAAATGCCCTCAACTGGATCAAGCCGCCTATTCGTCTGGTGGTTATGGATATCGATGATTTTGAATCCTACATTCAGAATAAAAATGAAGAAGATATCCAAAATACAAAAGATGCAGTCATTAATATGATTAAAGATTCTGTCGGCAGGAAACAGGTGAAATGTACGGTTGTAAATAAAAATGACAGTTTTACCTGCATTCTTTCCCAGTCTTATACGGTGGAGATGCTGAAACAGGTATTCGCAGAAATATCCCAGAGGATTCACGATAAGGGGGGACTGCGGGTATCCGCCGGGATATCGTCCGTAGCGGAGCAGTTTATTGACCTTGGCAAGCTCTATGAAGAAGCCAGGGATGCCATCTCCATCGGACGCCTTCACAGAAGTTCCGATATCATGTATATTGAAGAGATCCGGTTTGAGCAGGCGCTGAAGCGCATGTGCAAGGATCCGTTTTACAAAGAGTACACCAATGGGATTTTAAGCCAGCTTCTGGAATACGATAAGAAAAATGAAGGACATCTCCTGGAAACACTGGAAACGCTAATTGCACATATGGGTGTCCGAAATACTACTGCAGAGTCCCTTTTTCTGCATCGCAATACACTTGCGTATCGGATTAAGAAGATAGAGAGCCTTTGCGGTTACAGTTTGGATGACAGCGATAATCTTTTTAAATTGGGACTGGCACTTAAAATGCGCCATTATATCTGATGCATGATTATCTGCAGGTCATTTCCGGCGCAGTGCTTCAAACCAGGCAAACAGGCCTTCTGCCAGCACCGGATCTACAACCGGCAGGCCGGTTTCTTGTTCGATTTCTTTTGCAATGCCGATCGTGGTCAGCCCCGTGCAGCCAAGAGCGATGACCTGGGCACCCATACTTTTGATTCTTTTTGCTGCTTCCATGCAGGCAGCGTGACCTTTGTCCGTCATGAGGTCCAGGGTGCTGCTGACACCTTCCGGTTTTTCAACAGCAATGATTTTTTCCGGTATCATTCGCAGGTATGCTTTGGGTGCGTAGTCTACGATGCCGAGAATTGCAATTTTATCGCCGTATTTTGTGGCAAGGGCAGCTGTACTTTCCCCGCCCCCGGTAACCGGAATGCCGGGGAGAGCATCCCTGATTTCAGCGACACCGGGATCATCGGCACAGCTCACAATAATCATGTCCGGATCATGGAAACTTTTTGCAGTTTCAACTATTTTGGGGATGGCGATTTGTTCCAGTTCATGGCTGTGGATACCTTCCGGCTGGTCGGGAATACATTTTGATTCTACGATCAGACCTGGGAAATTTTTTTCTATTATGCGGCCATGCATATTCATAAGCTCTGTATCATCGGTTGTCAGAACTCGTATCAGACCAATTTTAAAATTCTTTTTCATTCTTTCTCCCTTTTTATTTTCGCTTTTCTGTCAGGATATGACAAAAATCCCCTCTTTGATTACCAGGGTATCATCCAGATACAGGGTTGGCTTTAAAATGATGCCGTCCATATGGCAGTCAGCTTTATTTGTACCGCCAAAGGAAGTATTCGTGCCAAATGCGATATGTACCGTACCAAATACCTTTTCATCTTCCAGAATAATCCCGCTTAGGATTGCCTTTTCATTCGTTCCGATTCCAAGTTCACCAAGAGTGGCATTGTTATCATTCTCTAATAAAATAGAAAGCAGTTCACTTTTTTCACCGGTTATTTCCCGGACTTTTCCATTCTCTATCTTCACGTGCAGCGGAGAGTCCAGTTTACCGATTCCAACCATGGAGCCGTCGATAATCATTTCGCCATCGGAACCGTTTTCGTTAGGGGCGATGTATGCTTCACCGGAAGGGAGATTTCCGCTTTCGCCAGGATGTCTGTAGACGCCGGGACTTCGTATACCGTTTCTTTCTTTCAGGTCCAAGGTGAGAATACAGTCGTCTTTCTCTAGCCGGGCGGTAGAAGCGTGATCTAAAAGCTGTGAAACCTTTTCGGTCAGAAGTTCTACAGCAGAGTAATCCGCAGTCATGGCTCCATTTTCGAACATTGCTTCCGTAATACCGGGCATGGTTGCCACCCGGGCATTATTTTTTACTGCGCCTATCCGGGCATTGGTATGGGTCAGGGATTTTGCAGTGGGACAAATTACGATATCTGCCCATTTCATAGCCTCAGATACTGCTTTTGGAGGTTCTTCACCAGATACGTTTCGTTCTTTCATCCGAAGAAGCAGTGATTCGCACCCCAGTTCATTTGCAGCTTCATAAATTGCCTGTCCTATGAGGAAACGGGAGTCATCTGTAACTACCAGTACCGTTTCTTCCGGTTTGGCATCCAGGCAGTTTATTAAAATATTTTTAGCGTTATCTTTTAAACTCATAAAAATTCATCTCCTAAATGCGTCATTTGCTTCAATAGAAATAATTGTAAGACGGTTGCTGTATGAATCAGACATCGGTCAGTTCCGAAACGACCCGGGCAAGAATTGTTCGTGAAAGAACAATCATTTTGCCTGTAATCGCAGAAAACATCTCTTTCATTTCCTGTGTATATCCAATGCAGTCCAAAATCACCAGATCTCCATCCATATCCCTGATTTTATATGCAGCCGCCTTTAAGGTTTCCTGATCACCGTATGGAGATGCGGGGACGGAAGTGACCTGGCTTACATAATTTCTCCATTTCTTTTCGCATTGCGCTACCTGAAGAGGAGAGGGAGTCACGGTAATAATATTCGATGTCTTCGTCAGGAGCGGTACGATATGATTTAATATTTTACATGGAAAAATAAGTGGTACACTAGATTTAAAAGTATCGGGAAAATCTCCGGTACAGAAAAACATGATGAATTTTACCCCCTGTTCTTCCAGGTCATAAATCCGCTGCTGCAGCCTGGGAAGTATATGCCGTTCTGCAAATGTAACAGAACTTCCGTCTGTGAGCCGTGATACCAATACGTAATCCCCTTCCTCCGGTTTGAATTTTTCGATTTCCGTGCGGGTCAGTCCGTCCAGACCGCCGCCTTGCAGCAATTCTACTTTACCATTAAATATCTCCATGATATCACTGGTCACATCAACCCGTGGTGCCTGTCCGATTGTGATTGCCCCAACTTTCATATTTCCACAACATCCTTTCTGCTTCGTTTTCAGACGCGCCCCAGTGTCTGGATATGCTTCATGGAGCCATACAGAGACTGAATTAATTCGTATTCCTTTTTATCATAAAATTCACATTCACCCCTGGTAAACGCTTTTGCTGTTTCAAGCATAAAACGGGCCGCTTCTTCGATATCTGTGATATGGCTTGCGCCTGTAGCACAGCCCGGTACCATTACTTCAGCCGTGATAGCGACGCCAACTACCGGAGCATCTGTAGCCGTAGCAGGCTGGAGAATACTGTTAATATGGTGCAGGTTATTGCCGTATGGTGTGATATCCTGGGTAGACAGCGGGAATACATAGGGCAGTTTGCCGGTTGTGATCTGCATTAACTCCAGAAGATCTTCGGAAGCTTTTAGAATGTAACCTTCCTTGACTGTAGGGGAGATGGCAAATCCACGAGTATTAATCATACGGTTTCCTTTGGTAGTGTCACAAGATAAGATGGCATCCAGTTCCGGAGATACTTCTTCCTGATTCACCTGGGACATTTCCACCGGAGATCCCATAAATGGAACCGGTTTATGCGGGGCGGTAGGCGCATCCGGGCAAATGTGTGTGGAGATAAATACATCCCCATCCAGAAAATCTCCTTTATTCTGCATATCTAAAAGTTTGGCGGCCAGAGCTACTACAGCCAGAGCACCGTCACCGTCGGAAACATAACCCAGTCGTTCCGGACGCGCCCCGATGCCGCCGAGACGCCCAAGAAGACCGATCGTAGGAGCAGTTCCCCCCTTTGTCTTACCGTTGGTTCCCGGAATCCTGACTTTTACCATATCGGTAGAGCCCTTTGGTCCCTTTAATTCATATACTTCAATATTGGCATCCGGACGAATGCCCCGCAGGTATACTGCTACGTCCCCGCCAGTTACAGTGCTGCTGTCTAAAATATCAAATGCTTCAATTAATTGCTTCATTAACATAATCCGATACCTCTTTTCTTGAAAATTTAACAAAAGTATAGCATTGAAAAAGTGTAAAGTCGATACATCCGGTGACCAAAAATATTGACAGTATATTGTGCATTAAGCACAAGAAGATTTAAAATGTACGGGTTTTCATAATTGTAAAATAAAAATAAATAATTTGTGAAAATTAAATAAAAATAACTTGACAATTGTTGAAAAAATCAATATAATGGCAATTAATTCAAGAGTTTAAAACAGTAAAGTTTTGAACCTTACAGGAACTATCTTTTGCGATTACGGATATTATATTGTGCAAAAGACACAAAAGGAGGAAGCGATTATGAATGACAACAAAGACCTGCAGACAGAGATTAAGATTACTGCATCCGAGCACCCGAAAGCATTTTCACCGCATATTCTGATCTTAAATCTGATTATGTGTGCTATAGGTGCCATCATTGGGCTTGAGTTGATTGTAAGAACAGGTGTAACTCCCAATACTTCGATTATTGGAGCGCTGTTTGCAATTATTTTATCCAGAATACCGATTAAGCTGCTGCAGAAATACCGCAATGTACATAGCCAGAACCTGATTCAGACCGCGATTTCAGGTGCCACATTTTCAGCTGCGAACAGTTTGATACTTCCGATCGGAATTCCTGTTCTTATGGGGCATCCGGAGTTGATGTTCCCAATGCTGATCGGTGTATTTCTGGCAACGATTATTGATGCAACAATTCTTTATAAAACTTTTGATACGGAGATGTTTCCGGCTGCCGGCGCATGGCCGCCGGGGGTTGCAGCGGCTGAGGCAATCCTGGCTGTTGTAGAAAAAGGCAGAAAGGCGATGCTGTTAATTGTAGGTGCAGCAGGAGGTATTGTCGGTAAATGGATTGGAATACCAATGGATTTACTTGGCGTGTCCTGGTTTGGAGACTTTTTTGCCATGGGGGCTTTGGGAGCCGGCAGTATTGTAATCGGAATCGTTAAAACAAATGCAATTTCTTTGAATCTGTTTCAACGTGATTTTGTCATTGCCGGTAATTTGTTTGGAGAAGGATACAGCTTTGACAATGTTGCTCTGCTGAAATATATGCCTCATGGAATCATGATTGGTGCAGGTATTGTTGCGCTCATACAGGTTGGAATGATGCTATTTAAAAGAAAAGGCAAAGAGGCAAGCAACGCAGGTAAATTTACCACCAGTATGTCCCAGATGAAACAGGCTCTTGGACTGGGGTATATAGCATATCTTGTGGTAGCGCTGCTCTTGGCTGTAATCAGCGGACTGGTAACACAGATGTCATTTCCGCAATTTGTTCTCTGGGTTATTTATGCGGCTTTTGCAGCAATCGGATCTGAGTTAATCGTAGGTATTTCGGCAATGCATTCCGGATGGTTCCCCGGATTTGCAACTGCGCTCATTTTCCTGCTGGTAGGTTTGCTGTTGGGATTTCCGCCGGTACCACTGGCGCTTATGGTCGGCTACACTTCTGCTACGGGACCTGCATTTTCAGATATGGCATATGATCTGAAATGCGGATATATATTAAGAGGTAATGGAGCAGATCCGGAGCTGGAAAAAGCAGGGAGAAAGCAGCAGTATTTAAGCGAGATTCTGGCATTTACCGTTGCATTTGTAATGGTTGCAATTCTGGCTCATAAATATTTTGACCAGGGATTATTCGCACCGGTTGCACAGACTTTTGCTACAACAATTGAGGCAGGTACCAGTTCAGAGGTAGCCAAATGTTTGATTATCTGGGCATTCCCAGGCGCATTAATCCAGTTTATCGGCGGAAAGAAGCAGATTGGTATTCTGTTTGCTACCGGCTTGCTGGTTGGAAGCACTGTGAATGGAGTTACGATTATTGTAGCATTAGTAATCCGTTACTTTATTGTAAAAGCGAATAAAAATAATGAACAGATTCTCACCATTTTGGGTGCGGGTGCTTTGGCTGGAGCGGCTTTGTATAGTTTCTTTACGGCTACGCTGGCACTTGGGAAGAAGAAATAAATGGTATAGAGGGAAGAATTTTATCTTAAATTTGGGTTTAGCTGAGGAATGACGCTTTGTAGATGTAGGTAGTGTACGGAAAGATGGGTGTGG
>OKWQ01000229.1_pt1 | contig 26832 bp, 11 predicted proteins | sample 1607071 | NCBI WGS metagenome assembly OKWQ01 (sample SAMN07501039, study PRJEB24779) | human gut metagenome
AACTGTCCGCCTTGCAAGTGGTCGTATGAACTATTTTCAGTGCTACTATTCCAACCTGGCTGAGTCTTGATAAACTGGTCGATACTTGTACGCAACCAGTTGGTATTGCCCTCACGCGCAATACGTTCTTCAATCTTAGTCTGAACCGCTTTAGCAGCTTGGTCTAGACTTTCCTGGCTAGAGTTTGTTGAAAATGAGCCTGCACCAAGACCTTGATTTTGCATGTAGTTAAGGTAGTTCACCTGAGTTGACTTGTCAGGCCACCAAACCATCAATAGAGGACGTTTGTCCGCTTCAGTTGAAGCTGTCCAAGTCTTCCCATCCTTGAGAATGCTCTTTGGACGGTACCAAGCATCCGCTGTGATGAAGGTGTCGAGTTGATCCAAAGATTTGTCATCGTTTTTATAGAGCTGGTTACCAGATGAAAAATCTACGGTTGCCTTGATAGGTTCTGTTGAAAATTCATCCTGTGACTTAGTCGCAAGAGCCCCTGTTTCAGCATCAAAGTAATAAGACTTACCATCTTGCTCAAAAACGAAGTTCTTACGCACACTACCGTCACTATTGACATAGTATTGTTTGCCGTTGATCCATTGGATTCCAGTCGCGGTGTTTGTGTTGGCTTCACGAGTTTCTGCCAAGGCACGACGACTACGTGTACGAGCTTCTGTATTTGCTGTATCCGTTGTTGCTGCACGGTCTGTAGTGGCTGTTGTAGTATTGTTAGTTGTATTTGTAGTTGTAGCACTCATATCAGTTGCAGCTGGTTGCACATTTGTGCTTGGTGCTGCTTGAGCTGAGTTTGTGTCAACTGTTGCTGCGTTTGTGGTAGGTGCTGCTGCTCTATCTGTGACAGCTGTTGTCGTGCTAGTAGTATCTGCAACAGGGATGTTGACGCTAGCAGTATTGGCATCTGTCGCGATAGTTGGTGCTACCGTAGTTGCTGCATCATTAGTTGTGGCAGGTGTCTCTTGAAGCAAATCCTGACTGCTATCACCCGATTGATTCGCAGGATTTTGCTCATCGGCCTGAACCTGTTGATCCGCCAACAAGGTTCCACCAGCAACAGTAACCATTGAGAGTGCTGTTACCCCAATTGTCACCCAATTCTTCTTCACTTTATGCATTTTAAAGCGTACTTTTTGTTCCATATTATATACCTTTTTCCCTTATATTATTTCTATCATAAGCTATTTGACAAGAGAATACAATTACACAAATATAATATCAGCTTAATGAATGGCCCCTAGTTTTCTCAGAAATCAGGCTTCGATGAGAGGATGGGTAAAGGAGTGATTGGGAACTAACGGTATCATTAAGCTATGGACCCTCCAAGCATCCGTCGTAATACAACAATATTAATTTATTTTTAAATAAAAAAAACTTCATTTCTAAGATGAAATAAAGGCTTTGTGGAAGGTATTAGCGAATGACTGTGAAAGTATGTGTGGCTAATGGGTTAGGAGGTTGCGCTGCTTTCCATGTTTGGTAGTCCGAAAAACTCTTGATTGGTGTTTTTACTCACTTTCTATTTACTACCACCTACTAGTGAAAAATGCACCTATGGTTTTAATAATGGCATAGAGGAATGCTTTTTTTCGTGTTCTGGAATCTGTTTTATAAATGTAATAATTCGAAATTAAAAGAAATAATATGACAATGATAATCCAAGCCAAGATAAGCATGATTTTCCTCCTCTAAAAAGCCAGTTACACCTTGAGTTTAACGAAGATAGTTCCCCATAACTACCCCTAACTCTATTTTCTACATACAAATATAATCCCCATTATAACACGTCTATGGCTCCTTCTTTTGAATATGAGAGGGACAAAATTATTAGGATTTAAGCATGAAAAAACCACCTAAACAAACAGTAAAACGTTATCCTCATTCAAAAAACCAGCAAACGCTGGCTCTTTCGTCTATTTAATCATCTAGAGTTCTGATAGGAAAATAATAATAGTAATTTATATAGGAAAAGGAAAAATTCGCTCTAGCTTTTTAAAGTACATCTTAATTAACGACGCTGTCTCAATTCACCAGTTTTGGCATCGCAGAAGAGGCGTTTGCCACCAACATAAACATAACGTCCTTTCACTTGACGACCTGAACCATCAAAGTAAAGCTGTTTGCCATTGATGACCTGTTTTCCAGTCACTGCTTGACCTGCTGCGTTGAAGTAATACCAGCAACCACGTCCAGCTTCGACAAAGCGGTTTACCACTTGCTCACCAGTGTGGGCATCAAAGTAACATTTCTTACCTTGGACAGTGAGCAATTTACCTTTGACTTGAGCACCATTGCTACCAAAGTAGTAAACTTTATTGTTAATATTTTGAAGACCTGTCACTTTGTGACCATCTTGGTTAAGGTACGCCCATTGATTAGCCGCAATTTGAATGAATTGGTTGATGACTGCTTGACCAGTGACGGCATCATAGTAACGGCCTTCAGCCCAGCCACCTTTTAGCTGACTATGGTCTTTGTTGAAGTAATAGAGTTTACCATCAATCACTTTTGCACCTTGAACGAGGCAACCAAAAGCATCCGCATAATACCAGTTGTTGTTTTCAAAGATAAAGCGTGACACAGCCATTTCACCTGTTTGGGCAGAAATGTAGTATTGCTTGTTACCTTGTTGCATCATCTGACCTTTGATTTGACGGCCTTCTGAGTCAAAGCAGTATTCTTTACCATTGATGATACGTTTTCCTGTCACAGCGTAACCATGTTCATCTAGGTAGTACCAAGCTTGGTTTTCTTTATTTTGAACAAAGGTATTGACAGCCATATTACCAGTATCAGGGATGAAGTAACGGATACGACCATCTGAGAAGCGAATAAACTTGTCTTTAGCTTGGATACCTGTTTGTGTATCAAAGTAGAAGGTTGTGCTCCCCATTTCAAGGAGACCAGTAGCCATGTGTCCGTAACAATCAAAGTAGCGGACATCTTTACGGTAACCAGCAAAATCGTAGAAGCCGTTGATAGCTTTCACACCATTTTTATCATAGTAATAGGTGTAACCATCGCTACCTTTAACAAGTGAGTCACGAGCTTGGAGACCATTTTCAAGGAAGTAATAAGCCTTACCATCGATAACCTTTTCACCTTTGACCTTTTGGCCATATTGGTCGTAATAATACCATTGATTTTCGCCTACACGTACAAATGAAGACTTGGCATTGTTCGAATCAACACTTGGTTTAGTCTCACCTGTGATGATTTGGTAACCTGAGTTATTTTGCTGGTTACCTTGTGAAATGATAGTGACATTAGCATTTGAACCGTTTGATTGACCTACTGTCACATTTGGAAACAGTTTATTAGAGTTCGAAACGATAGTCACATTCGGCGTCGTTCCTGAAGCCGTGATGGTAATTGTCGTGTTTCGACCACCATTCCAATGAATGCCGTTTGAGTCAGACGAACTTGTCGTAATTGTCGCAAAACCGCTAGCTGACGATGATGAAGACCATGATGATGACGACGAGTAAGAATACCAAGCTGAACTTGATGAGCTTGACGAACTTGACGCACTAGCACTTACTGATGATGAAATGCTACTTGATTGGTAAGCAGAACCCGTTTGTGATGAATTAGAGGTTTGTGTTCCTACTACTTGAGAAGATTGTGACGAACTCACTTGACCAGCTCCGCCACCTACCACAGTCTGTGATGAGCCTCCTGTTGAGGTAGATGATGAAGACTCGTAGCTTGAGTTTGTTTGACTGCCATAGTTAGATGACACTGCTGACAAATGGCCAGCATCTTCCGTCAAGGTTGGTGAGTAACTTTCATTAATCAATGAAGCACTTGACTCAATGCCTGCATCTGTTTGTTCAAAACCGTCACCATTAGGAAGAGACACTTCATCTGCTTGTGCCGATTGATCTGCTAAAAGAGCTCCACCCGCAAGTGCAACCATCGACAGCGTACTAACTCCAATAGTCACCCAGTTTTTCTTGACCTTGTGTAACTTAAATCCAACTTTCTTTTCCATAACATAAACCTTTCAATATAACTTTATTTCTCTATTCTATGTTAAGGGATTTTGGGAGCGAATACAATTACAGATGCATAACTCTAGTCTCATAAGACTAACCTTCTACCCATAATCCATTTGAAAAACAAGCCTAAGATATATAGCTATAGCTTTTATATGTTAGAAACCGTTTCCAAAAAACGTTCAGATTTTCTTAAATTCACACAGAAATTCCGACTTTTAGCACTTTCACCACCTTCTTCATTAGAATGACTGAGCATAATTTAAAGCTAAAGTAAGCAGTTTATTGAGGAATCTATTAATCAAACTCATTGTTTACTTACAATCTGCTTGGCATATCAAGAGATAGTAATAAAAGAAAAGCACTTGAAACAAAATGTTTCAAGTGCTTAAAAGCGGTGAGACTGGGAAGGTACCTATTGAATTTTAATCCAAAAGCATCTAGGATAGTTCCAAAATCACATTTTCTTCTGCCCTTTATCGATTTCTGACCCAAGCTCCAGTATTGGCGTCATAGTAACGGCGTTGGCCTTTAACCCAGACGTAACGGCCTTTGACCTGACGGCCAGAAGCGTCAAAGTAGAGGTGTTGACCGTTGATGACTTGTTCACCCGTTACGGCTTGTCCTGAGACGTTAAAGTAATACCAAACACCACGAGAAACTTGGATAAAGCGATTGGTTACGGCTTCACCACTATTGGCATCAAAGTAGTATTTCTTGCCTCTGTATGTCAGAAGTTTCCCTTTAGCTTGGACACCGTTACCTTCAAAGTAGTAAAGTTTACCATTAATATGTTGAAGACCAACTACCTTTTGACCATTTTGGTTGAGATAAGCCCATTTGTTGGCACCAACTTGGACAAAGCGGTTGCTTACGGCCTGACCTGAGTCACCATCATAGTAACGGCCGTTGGCCCAGGCACCCTTGACTTGGCTATAATCATTGTTGAAATAGTAGTGATTACCGTTGATGACTTGAGCACCTTTAACCAGTTTACCATTGCCATCGACATAGTACCACTTGTTGTTTTCCGTCACAAAGCGTGAACGAGCAATTTCACCGCTATCACCATCAAGGAAGTAACGTTGGTTATTGATTGTGACAAAGTGTCCCTTAACCTGACGGCCTTCATTGTCAAAGTAATACTGCTTACCGTTAATGGTTTGGAGTCCTGTCACGGCATAACCGTTGCTATCGAGGTAATACCAAGCCTTGTTCTCAGGATTTTGCGCAAATCGGTTGACTGCGAGATTTCCTGTATCTGGGATGAAGTAACGCGTGCGTCCGTCCGCAAAACGGATGAACTTGTCTTTGGCTTGAATACCAGTCTTTTCATCAAAATAGAAGGTTGTGCCATACATGTCGTGGAGGCCACGATACATTTGACCGTTGCCATCGAAATAGCGAACGTCTTGGCGAGGACCCGCAAAGTCATAGAATCCGTTAAAGGCCTGAACCCCTTTAGGATCGTAGTAATAGACGTGACCATCACTGCCTTGGCGAAGGACATGACGTAGCTGGAGACCATTGTCTAGGAAGAAGTATTTCTTGCCATCAATGACCTGTTCACCTGTGACCATGTTGCCGTTCTTATCAAAGTAATACCACTGGTTGGCACCGACTTGAATGAAGGTATTCTTGGCAAGGTAGCCACTCGTTGAGAAGTATTGGACCTTATCTCCCACCCTACGGAAACCAGTTGCTGTGATTTCAGTCATTTGTTTAGGAAGGAAGGTTTGACCTGCCTTAAGGCTGAAGTATTGGTTGGTAGCGTTATCTTGCAAGACATAGCGAGCTCCAGTACCTTGGATATTGCTTCCATTGAAATACTTGGCTGACCATTGCGTGATTTTCTCATTGGTAGTCAATTTACGGCCGTTTGAAATCTGCACGCGCTCAAAGATTGCTGGGTATTTTGCCTTCAATTCATCAAGGAAGACACCACCGTACTTGCCTTGGAAGTCATTTCCAAAGGTACGAGTTTTAGCCGCATAAAAACTATTGTAGATTTCCGCATTTGGACGAGGTGTACCGTAGCTATTGGTACGAGAAGCTGTTACCACTTCTTTTCCAGGAAGATTGTAAATTTGGTCTGGAACCCAGTCAGCAATGGCTGAGATACCTTCAGCGTGAAGGGCACGAAGGGCATCCATGAGGTCTTTGAGCGAACCGTATTTGTTGTTCTTGCTCATGGCAATATCGTAACGGTCTTCGAAGGCATAGCCATTTTCAATGATAGAATCTAAGAAAGTGCCGTCTTGGCTAGACACGTATTGTGGCGCAAATTCAAAGGAAGTAATTCCCCACTCTTTGAAGAGTTTGGCGTTTTGTGCAATGACATGGTTGGTATACTGACTTGGGGTCTTAACGAAGTCTTGGAAGTTTGAGAAGCCTTCATAGATGACCTGTGAGTCGAGAGCTGCTGAGGATTCAAAGACCTGCTCACCCTTCTTAGTCGTCGAAGCCTTGGTGCGGGCATCTTGGTTTTCTGAAGCACCTACTGGCACCCAAACCGCTAAATAGCCTGAAACTTCAACAGTTGAATGACCAGTAATATCGTCTGCCGTGAAGGTCAAGTTCCCTTGATTGTCCGTATAGCGAACCAATCCAGCTGGGACATCAGAATCCTTGAGGTAGGTCGCAAGCCCTGTCGATTTGCTGAGAAGCAATGGATGGTAAGCCTGATTTTTGTGGGCAGCTCCCATATTGACTACCAGACGGTCATTTGCTCCCAATTTCATATCTGGACGATTGGCTGTGAGGACCAGCATTCCTTGGTTACGTGTTTCAGCAGTACCAAGCTGATTAACTTCTTCTGCACCCTTACCATAACGCACAGATGACATGATTTCATAGCCGTTAAGCTTAGTAACCTTCATGTCTTGGCCACCTGCTACATATTTGATGCGAGCACGGAGCAGAGCATCAATGGCATTATAGTATGGTGATTTTTCAGCCATGTATTGGCCATCGTCGGTAAAAAGATCACCGTAGTAAACACGAGTGATACTGTCCTTGTTGGTCAACATTGTGGCATAGGCAGCTGGGATATTGTACTGAGTGTACTTTTTATCAGCCTTGCGCATGTCCGCATTGTAGATTTCGAAGGCCTGTTTGAGCTCATCCATGGTGAAGGTGAAACCATCTGTTTTTGGATTAATCTGCTTACTGATGATATTAGCCAAAACAGCTTGCACTTCACTATCATGGGCACGCACGAAAATGTAGTTGGCATCACGAGGTGTGTGTTTCTGCTCACTTGAACGGTTGTTAAGAGAGTTAGTAATCACACGCTCCAAGCTGCCACGGTAATTGCTCTTACGCAAAAAAGTCGTCAAAAGCGTTTCACGTAGCGGATTGTCAATGGACAACTGAGCACCCTTGGTATCCTTGTTGTATTGATGGTCGTTGTAGGACCAAGCTTCAAGGATTGACAAGTGAGCAATAGCGTTGGCTTCATTATCAGCTACACGGTATTTTTCCTTGAAGTAGTCAGAAGCAATCTGCAAGAGGTCCGCATCCACATTGTCCACCGCATCGATACGAACACCGTCAAAGTTGGCGCTTGGATCATTGCCAAGGATAGAACCAATGTTCATGATGTAGTGGAGCCAGTTTAGTTGCTCAGCCTGAACAGCTGGGTTAGAGTTGTCGATATCGTTAGCCAAGAGCAACTCGTAACCACCATTTGAACGGTCGATATGGTATTTGCGTGTCCCTGTTTGGTTAGTCGGTGTGCGGTTCATGAGACGGAAATCTGAATTGGCATGACTTGTCCTACTATTATTGAGGAAGGTCAGAGCGCCTCCTTGCAAGTGGTCCTTACCAACTAAAAGATTGTCCTCACTCTCAGAGTTCCAGCCAGGCTGTGTTTTGATGAAGTCTGACATCAACTGACGAAGCCAAGTGGTATTGCCCTCACGACCGATACGTTCCTCGATTTTAACTTGAATCAAGTCAGCAGCAGATGCTAAGTCGTAACTCATCATATCTGTCGTATAGGTCTTATCACTAAAACCTTGTTGACTCATATAGTTGAGGTAGTTGACCTGTGTCACCTTGTCTGGCCACCAAGTCATCAAAAGGGGACGATAATCTTTCTCAGTTGAAGCTGTCCAATTTTTTCCATCCTTCAATATCTGTTTTGGACGGTACCAACTATCAGCCGTCAAGAAATTGTCCAAGTGTTCGAAACTCTTGCTTGATGTGTCGTAGGCTTGGTTGTAAACCGCATTGATAGAGTTATTTGGAATGGCATCGGCACGATACAAAGGTTTACTTTGATCTACCATCGCCCCAGTCTCATCGAAATAATAAAGACGACCATCAAGTTCAATCGCTGTGTTCTTTTTCACAACGCCATTTTCAACATAATACTGCTTGCCATCAATCGTCTTCAAGTTGGAAGCTACTGGTTTATAGTCAAGACTTGACTGACTTGGTTGGACTGGCTTGTTAGGTTGAGACGGTTGACTTGGTTGAACAGGTTTGTTTGGTTGATTTGGCTGCGTTACAATAGTCACATTTGGTCTTGTGCCATTTGGACTTGTCACCGTCACGTTTGGCTTAGGAGTGTTTGGCCCTGTGATAATGGTGACATTTGGTGTCGTACCGCTGGCCGTAATCGTGATGTTGGTGTTACGGTTGGCATTGATACAAATAGTGCTATCAGCAGCGCGTGTGGCGATTGCTGGTGCAGCATTGGTCAAGACTCTAGGTCTTGCTTGTTCTGTCACACTTGGAGTAGACTGAGCACTTGTTTGCCCAGCTACTTGAGTCGTAGCCTGACCTTGTGAGGCCTGTTCCGTAGTCAGTGTCTCTTGGGCACTAGCTTGAGTTTGCGAAGAAACTGCCACTTCTTGATCGATAACTTGACTGCTTTGTGCTTGAGCAGTTGCCTCTTGAGCGACCGCACTTGTCGTCGCCTGAGAGCTTGTTTCGTGACTTACGCTGGCTGTTGCTACTGCTGCCACACTTGCTTGAGCACTAGCTTGCTCAGTAACAGTTGTTGTCGTCACTAGACTGGCAGTACCATCCTCACTCAGTTGCTGCAAGCCGTCACCATTAGGTGCGCTCGTCTCATCGGCTTCTACTTTTCCTTGAGCTAGGAGGCTTCCACCCGCCAAGGCAACCATTGAGAGGGTAGTCACCCCGATAGTTACCCAGTTTTTCTTAACCTTATGTAGTTTAAAACGTACCTTATTTTCCATCTATAACAATCATCCTTTTTTTCTATTGTTTTCTCTACTCTATGATATATTCAGACAAATTACAAATAGGAAAAAGTCATCTTATTTTCATGAATCTCTGCCGGACGCTTCCTATTATTAACTTTGATTTGTAAAAATGAGACCTTACACCATATGTAAGGTCCTAAATAGAGTTTTTTTGCTTCTCAAACTCCTTCAAGTGCTTATCTTCAAAGGCTTTTGAAGATTAAAGCAAGCTTCAATTAACCTTAAGAGATAGCAAAACTATGAGAGAAGTAGACCCTAAAAAGACAATTCTGAAAAGAAAATTTTAGATAGAAAATTTTAGATAGAAAGACTCTATTTTTTCATCTGACTAAGATCGTGGTCTATCTATGAGGAGCCAAAAATTAAAAATATAAATGATTTACACAGGTGAATTCTTATTTGACTAACGAAACTAAATATAGAATCTTTTATGTCACTTCTTTAACATTTTTGATAATTCTGTTAGTTTCTATTGTTTATTCTTAAAAAAGGATTATAATGAAGCTAGGTGGACGTGTAAGCGTTTTAATTTTGCTTCAAAGGACACTTGGGGATTATCTAAAAGATTGGCATTTGTTGCCTAATGCCTAAATAAGAATCATAGTAGGATGACCATTCCTGAGTCACTTTGAACCATCAAACTAGGGCTCATTTCTAAAAATACAGCATCATTTCAAACTAGAGCTCTAGAGGGACGCCTCATACTAGTAAGCTCTAGTTTTTTTGTGTCTTAGAAACCCAAAATAAACGAGATTTTCCATGCTTAGAAAGGAGGAAAATTCCGAACGGCTCTCGTTTTTCTAGAATCATTTCGTTAGGACTCATGTTTGCCTTGAACAGTCTCACAATACCGAAATTGAGGAGACTTGGAGAAATAAGGATTGTCATTAAGAAAATTGCCCCACATCGTTGGGGACTCTACCCAATGCTCACTTTTCATAAACTCTTATGACAGCCCTTATTTTTTGATATGTAAAAAGTTTAAAATGAAAGGAGAATTACCATGGAAAAGAAAGTATATTTTAAACTTCACAAAGTTAAAAAACATTGGGTAACTATTGCAGTGACAGGACTCACTTTAGGATTAAGTTTTGCAGGCCTTAACTACGCTTCAGCTGAAGAACAGCCTACCCCTTTTAATGAAGCGACTGTTGAAGCCATCATCAAAGAAGGCGCCATTGACGTCGAGGCTCCAGCAACTAGTGAAGCCACAGCTAAACCTACAGAAAATACACCTGCTACCGCTTCAAGCGAAACTGCTACAATATCAGAAGCACCAGTAGCTAGCTCTGAAGTGGCTTCAACAGAAATTGTTTCTGAAAAGCCAAGCTCTGAAGTCACAAGCACAGCTAGTTCGGAAGCAGCTAGTTCTGAAACTGCACATTCTGAGGTAAGTACAACGACTAGTGAGAGTGTTACAGCTGAGAATGTGTCACCAACAACTAATGATACTGATACTCCTAATTCTCAAGTTCCCTCTGCTGAAAAGAATATCACGGGTGGCCAATGGTATAGTGATAATCAAGGCAATTGGCATTACAAAAAAGATGACAAGGATCTGACTGGTCCAAACCTCATAGATGGACAGCATGTCTATTTTGACAAGGATGGTAAACAGATCAAAGGAAACTTTGCCCAAGATGGACATTATTATGATGGTGAACTGGGACATCTAACAACTGAATCTTTTGTTACTACTGGCGATAACCACTGGTATTATGTAGATAAGACAGGTGAAAAAGTGACTGGTCTTCAAGAAATTGGAGACAAAACTTACCACTTCAATGACAAGGGGCTTCAAACAAAAGGAAATAGGGTAGTTATTGATGGAAAAGGATATTATTTCCATCCTGAAAATGGCGAACTTTGGAATAATAAGATTGCGCTTTATCATAGTACTCGCTATGTTAACGGAACCAGCGACGATATTTATTTCTACTATGACGATGACGGTAATATCTACACTGGCCCTAAAACCATCGACGGTAAAGAGTACTACTTCCAACCAGACATGGTCTATTATTCTAAATTCAAGAATCCTGATGGTACTGAAAGTTATTACAATGAACAGGGACAAAAAGTCTATAATGGCTGGGGTAAAATCAGATACATGTACCTGAGAGGATACCTCTGGACACCTTCCGTTTATGCTGATGAAAATGGACATGTTGTTCATGGATTCAAGCGAATTAATGGACAACTCTACTATTTTGATGAATCTGGTTCACTAAGAGATGATGTCCCTGGCAGCCCAAACCCACTGTTCCAAGTTGATGGAAACTGGTACTATGCTCAGTTTTCTAAATACATTAACGGCGTAAGAGGTGCTATCCTCACCAATGCTTTCACTTTTATTGCTGTAGATGATAGATACCCAACATCAATTGCAGATGAAAATGGTAAATTGACTCCAGTTACAGCCAAAAATAGTTATGTTACTGCTGGAGGTAAATGGTACTATGTTGATAAATCTAGTTATCCTTTAAAGGGCGAACAAGTGATAGATTATGTCAATGTCTACTTCCGTGATGACTATTCTCAAGTTAAAGGTGACTTTGCGCCAAACGGCCATTATTATGATAAAGATAGTGGAGCCCTCGTTACCAACCGTTATGTCGAAAAAGATGGCAAATGGTACTATGTCAATGATAAGGGCGATAAATTAATTGGTGCTCAAACTATAGGTGGTGTAGAAGTCTATTTTGATAAAGACGGTGTCCAAGCCAAAGGTATTTTTGCCAATGCTGATCATTTTTATGACAAAGACACAGGTGCTGCTGTCCAAGACCAAATCGTCGAAGTCGATGGCAAACGCTATTATGTTGGTCAAGATGGTAGAAAAGTTTACTCAGGAACACATATTGTTCATGGTGAAGAAGTGAATCTTATCGTTGGAGATGGTCATCAAGGCTTCGGAGAATTCACATACTACGCAGATAGTGGAGACTATATCGGATTTGATGGTAAAAAGGTCACAAAAGCTGGTTTCGTTAAAACCAAAGATAATCACTGGTATTATTTAGACGGTAAGGGAAACAAATTAGTCTCCGTTCAAGTTATCGATGGCGAACTCTACTACTTTGGACTTCCTACTCGTAAATACTACTACGGAATGCAAAGTAGAGGTGAGCTCATCTATGCGTATTACAGTGATACTATCCCTAACAGTAGCCACATCTACTATCTGGATGAAGCAACAGGCGCTGCTCTTAAAAATCAATACCATGAATGGGAAGGTAGTTGGTATTACTTTGGTCCAAACTGGTACGCCTTGACCGGTGAACAAACTATTGACAATGTCCCAGTCTACTTCCATAGTAACGGTAAACAAGCCAAGGGAGAGCTAGTCACCGTCGATGGTAAAATCCACTACTACGATGCCAACTCAGGTGCCCGTTTGTCAAACATTGACATTACTATTAAAGGGCAAACCTATCATTTTGATGCGGATGGAAACGGAACACTCATTAGTTAATGAAGTTATAAATACTCCTTCTCAAGGAGAATAAATTTAATGGATTTCAATTACTAAACACAAAAGGAAGTCGACCAATTGTCAACTTCCTTTTTCATATCATCAATCACAATCATACAAATAGAACCCAAATATGAACAATTCTTAAACATTTACGATTATCTTGTAAAAAAACTTGTTTGTCATAAAAAAAGTATTATAATAAAGATAGGTGAGCATGTAAGCGTTTTACTAAAACGTTGAAAGTGTACTACAGAGGGATTAGGATTAGGAACTTGGCTTTAGAATTCTAACGTCAAAATAATTTTTTATGCTTGAAAACTGGTCCTTAGGCACTTTGGCATGATAATCTAAGGCTCTTTTCATACACACATCTGTCTATAATATAAAACTAGAGCTTTAGAGAGATTGCTTCAAACTAAAAGCTCTAGTTTTTTGTATTTGAAGACACATGCCATAGGTTGGATTCAATAATTAAACGAAAGGAGAGAAATAAAAGTATTAGGATAAATAAGTAAAATCACTTGTTTCTAGATATAAATTACACAGCATAAGCATATTCTCCTTGCCACATATTTGACGTGCTCGCCTATAAAATCGTCTTATGGCCATGCCCTGAGAGATTTAGATATGGGGCTCAGTCGTTTTAATAGATTTGCTCACTTTTAACATTCTTCTAACGGCCCAGCTCCTTTATGTTACACACCTAAACATCGGTGTTCATTTTTGAAGGGAGTCTATTATGAATACTGAAATGAATTATCATTGGCAAATATCCAAGAAACACGTCGTAGCACTTTCCTGCGCAACCGCTCTAGCTACTTTTACTTTAGTCACACGCCCTACATTTGCGGATGAAGTAAAAATACCTGAAGCTACAGGTCAACCAACTGAGATTCTTACACCTGCACAAGAAACTGCAGTAACTAATGTTGAGGTCAAAGCACCTACTACAAATCCTATCTCAACTAATACTGAGCTACCTACTAGTACAAGTACAAGTACGGTTCTTAGTGAAGCTCCTAGCAGTGAAGCCGCATCATCTGAATTAGCAAGCGAATCACCAGTAGAAATCACTTCTGAGCAAGAAATTAGCAATCAAGATAATCAGGCAAATAAAGCTATACCTATTAAAACGGCAACTTCAGAAGCCTCTACTACAAAAACTTCGGTAGAAAAAGTCAATGAACCTGTTCCTGTCGAAGAAACAAAAACACCTACAAAAAACAGTGAACAACCTGCCCCAATCGATGAAAATGAAAAGCCAGTCACACCTTCTGTAACACTTGAAAATGCACCTCATATTTCTGGTGGACATTATTATAGTGATGATAATGGTAACTGGTATTACAAGGATGCAAATGGCAAAAATCTTGTCGGGCTGAACTATGTGGATAATGTTCCTGTTTATTTTAGTCAAGACGGTATTCAAATCAAAGGTGGTTTTGCAGAGGATGGCCAATACTATGACAAAGATTCTGGGGCTCTCGTAACCAAGGCATTTAAAGAACTCTTAACTTATATTGGTCGTGATGATATCAACAATCAAAATATCTATACTACTGATTGGTACTACCTCGATGCCGATGGAAGACCTCTTAAAGGTCCTCAAAATCTTGGTGGAACAAACATGTACTTCTTCCCTAATGGGGCACAAGTTAAGGGACGTTTCGCACCTGACGGACATTACTATGATAAGGACTCTGGTGCGCTTGTAACTAACAGCTTTGTCCATGTCTACAACTGGAATTATCAAAATCAAGACGGAAATCGTGTGAATCACTTTGTCATCACCATTCCTAATAATTCAGTCGTTGGACCTAACGGTGAAAACCAATTTTTGGATATGAGTCATTACCCACTTTCTAGCAATGATTTGAATCGCGAAGATTTCTACTATTACGTAGATGACAAGGGGGATAAACTGACAGGACCTCAAACCCTAAACGGCATCCATGTCTATTTCGACCAAAATGGTAGACAACTTAGAGGTGAGTTTGCATTTGACGAAGATGGTACTGTTCATTATTACGATGCGAAAAACGGTGCACGTGCTGAAAATACCATTGTTAGAACAAATACTGGTGCCTTCAAATTCGATGCAAATGGTAATGGACATTTGATGAAACCTGGCGAAGAAATAGATACCCCCGTCACTCCTACACCTACTGTCTCCCTAGACAAGGCTCCACGTGTTTTTGGTGGTCACTATTATAGTGATAACGAAGGCAACTGGTACTACAAGGATGCAAACGGTAAAAACCTCATCGGTCTCAACTTCGTTGACAACATTCCAGTCTACTTTGACAAGGATGGAAAACAAGTCAAAGGACGTTTTGCAGAGGATGGTCGCTATTACGATAAAAACTCTGGTGCACTTGCAACAAAACGCTATCTTGAAACTGAAGATGGCAACTGGGTTTACGTCAATGATAAAGGTGATAAACTCAAGGGAGAACAAACTATCGATGGTGTTAAAGTCTACTTTGATGATTTCACTGGTACACAAGTCAAGGGACATTTTGCACCAAATGGTAAATACTATGACAAAGATTCTGGGGCTCTCGTAACCAATGCTTTTAAAGAAATCTTGACTTATATTGGTCGTGATGACATCAACAATCAAAATGTCTATACTACTGCCTGGTATTATCTCGATGCTGATGGTAAGCCATTAACAGGACCTCAAACCTTTGGAAATAGTCACTTGTACTTCCTTCCTAATGGGGCACAAGTCAAGGGACGCTTCGCCCCTGATGGACACTATTATGATAAAGACTCTGGCGCTCTCGTAACTGATAGCTTTGTTCATGTCTACAATTGGAATTACAGAAATCTCGATGGTGACCGCATCTTCCACTTCACTATTACCATTCCTGGAAATGATATCGTAGGTCAAGATGGACAGTACCCAAGAGAAAGTAAAGATTTAGATCGTGAAGATTTCTACTACTATGTTGATGCTAAAGGGGATAAACTGACAGGACCTCAAACCTTAAACGGCATCCATGTTTACTTCGACCAAAACGGTAAACAACTTAGAGGTGAATTCAAATTTGACGATGACGGAACTGTCCACTATTACGATGCTAAGAATGGGGCACGCGCTGAAAATACCATTGTTAGAACAAACACTGGTGCCTTCAAATTCGATGCTGACGGTAATGGACATTTGATGGGACCTGGTGAAGTATAAGAAAATAATTCAAATAACAACTATTGATATCGCATAATCACTCTCATTTAGAAATCGCTAAAAAGGAAGTCGTTCAAAATCGACTTCCTTTTTCATATCACATGTAAACTTTTTCTTCTACTTTAAGAAAACTTTAGGCTTTGCTTTATATACTATAACCATCCTAAAACTTTTCTTTTTCATAATCTCCTAAAATCCAAGGCCTAGGTCCTGGATTTTTTTTGTGTGAAGAAGAAGAAATGAATTTATGAAATTTGAATCATTGCTTTTCTTCTTTTGCCTGATTGATCATATCTAGGAAATAAGCATGTACCCTTTCGTCACCCGTTAATTCTGGATGAAAAGAGGTGACAAGCATATGTTTTTCCTTGGCTGCCACGATAGCTCCATTGACTTGAGCTAGAATCTCCACTTCTGGTCCAACGGTTTCAATGATTGGTCCACGAATAAAGACCATGGGAATCTCACCAATTCCCTTAAAGTCAGCATTTGTGACAAAACTGCCCAGCTGACGACCATAGGCATTACGTGCGACACTAATGTCCATACTTGCCAAATGTTTTGTTTGGTCGCCTACTATGGTTTTAGCCAACAAGATTAGGCCTGCACAAGTTCCAAATACAGGTAGTCCTGCATTAATTTTCGCCTTAATTGGCTCAAACAAATCTAAATCATGCAAAAGTTTCCCCATGACTGTCGACTCGCCACCCGGTAGAATGAGCCCGTCTAAATCAGCGTGAGTTTCCCAATCCTGTCGATTCCTGATTTGAACTGTTTCAACTCCAAGTTTTTTCAAGACCTGCTCATGTTCCGCAAAAGCACCTTGCAAAGCCAGTATTCCGATTTTTGTCATCTATTTTCCTCGCTCTGCCATCAAAATTTCTATTTCATCCTTGTTAATACCAACCATGGCTTCACCCAAATCTTCTGACACTTGCGCCAAAATGTCCGGACGATTACAGTTAGTCACTGCCTTGACGATTGCCTCCGCACGTTTTTTCGGATCTCCTGACTTGAAAATCCCTGAACCAACAAAGACACCTTCAGCACCAAGCTGCATCATAAGCGCAGCATCCGCTGGTGTCGCTACACCACCTGCCGCAAAATTGACAACAGGCAACTTGCCATGTTCGTGGACATAACGGACCAAATCAATTGGCACCTGCAAGTCTTTAGCAGTAATATAGAGTTCATCTTCTCTAAGATTTTGAATACGGCGAATCTCTTGATTCATGAGTCGCAAGTGGTGAACAGCCTGAACAATATCACCAGTCCCAGGTTCACCCTTGGTACGAATCATTGATGCCCCTTCTGAGATACGGCGAAGAGCCTCACCGAGGTCCTTAGCTCCACAGACGAAAGGCACATCAAACTGGGTTTTATCCACATGAATAAGGTCATCAGCCGGTGTCAAAACCTCACTCTCGTCGATATAATCAATCTCAATCGCCTGCAAAATCTGTGCTTCAACGAAATGACCAATACGCACCTTAGCCATCACTGGAATACTAACGGCGTCCTGAATTTCCTTAATCATCTTAGGATCACTCATACGTGACACACCACCTACTGCACGGATATCAGCCGGAATGCGTTCCAAGGCCATGACCGCAGCGGCTCCTGCCGCCTCAGCGATACGTGCTTGCTCAGGATTTTGAACGTCCATGATGACGCCTCCCTTAAGCATCTGTGCCAAATTTTTATTTAAGTCGTAACGATTTGTCATTGCAATCACCTCTCATGTTTTTATGCCCTTTATTTTACACAGGATGATTTTTGAAGAAAAGAGTCTTTTTCTCAAACTGTATGGGGACAATTGCTCTTTCAATCATATCTATAGACGAAAAAATAAATAAATTAGGAAAACTCTTTTATAGGCTATAACTATCACGAATATAAGAATCTTTTTATAAAATCATGGCGTTTTTGTATCCGTTTTCTATTGAAGTTATTAGAAAATAGGATTAAAATATAATCGTAAATTAATTTTTGGTGTTCATGATGTTTTAAATGTCACAGCATGAATTTACCAAGTCACCATACAAGGGGGAAAATTATGGAAAACAAAGTTCGTTTCAAACTTCATAAAGTTAAGAAACATTGGATCACAATCGCTGCCTCAAGTTTGGCTATCGGGGCTTCACTAATTGGACTAGGACAGGTCGGAGCCGATGAAGTCAAACCAGAAACGACTGCTGTTAACAGTCCTGAAAATGTCGTCTCTGACAGCAATCTTGAGACAAGTGCTAGCCTTATAACAAGAACCGAAGTAGCTCCAACGAGTACAGTTGTCGAGAATACTTCTAGTGCAGCAGTATCTACTGACACTACACCTACTAATGTCGCTACTCAGCCAATAGAAACAACTGCTACACAGCCTAGTAACGAGGCCGATAAAAAGGTTGAAACCGCTCAATCTAGTGAAACAACTATTGCTGATAGGGGTGCTGAAGTCTCATCTGAAACAAGCGACAACGTAACTACTTCACAGGAAACACCCTCACAAGGTGGCAAGTTCACATCCGATGATCAGGGTAACTGGTATTACCTAGACAACGAGGGCCACAAACTAACTGGCCCACAAACCATCGACAGCTTCAACCTCTACTTCCATGACAATGGCATCCAGGCAAAAGGTGAAAAAGTCACTATTGATGGCAAGGACTACTACTACGATAAAGATAATGGGCGTAAGGTAACTGATACAAGTATTGAAGTAGATGGTAAAACTTATCTAGCAGATGCTGATGGTATCCTAACCGAAAAAACACAACTACCTACTCAGGTCGTGACCGGTGGTCATTTCCAATCTGACAACCAAAAAGATTGGTATTACTACACTGCCAACGGTGAAAAATTGACTGGTTGGCAAAATGTTGATGGTGTCATCCTTTATTTTGATAAAGATGGGAAACAAGTCAAAGGACAAGAACGAGAGATTGGTGGAAAATACTATCGATTCGATGAGAATGATGGTTCTCTATTAACGAATCAGTGGCATCACACTTCAATTTTCAATGGCTATAGGACAGAACCTCAATATACAACTTATACTAATTACTTAGGCGAAGATGGTGCTGCATTTATTGGATGGCATACCATTGACAGTAAACGTTATTATTTCAAACCTGACGGACTTTTGGCTAAAAATGATACTGTCACAATTGATGGGAAGATTTATCTTTTTGATTACCAAGGACAATTGGTCAAGAACAAATATGGCATTGTTGAAACTCCTTCAATGTTCCATGCAAACACTTCTACCTACCGTACCAATGCTAACGGCGAAGTCTTAACTGGTAAACAAATTATCGATGGAAAAGAATATATCTTTGCTTTAAAGGGTCAAGTTCTTGATGGTATCATAGGTTATGACAGCAAACTTTATCTAGTCACAGATAGTAAAATAGAAAAAAACTATTTTGGAGCCCTTTTTTCAAAAAAAACATTTTGGGGCGGGCCTAGTTTCTCTGGAATCTATGGAACTGATAAAAACGGTGTCCTCCTCGAGGGCATCCAACGAGGCTCTGATGGTCACCTTCACTACTTCCAACCTGAGGTAAAAAGTGTTGATAAGCCTACATGGAAAGAAATCGATGGCAAGCGCTATCGTCTAACAAAATCATATCGAACAGAAAGATATGCTGGTATGTACACCACTATTATCCTTACTAACGACACTTTGAAAGTCGATGATAAGACCTACACAATTGATAATGAGGGAGTAGTGACTGAATTTACGGCTAAAAACCAATTTGTTCGCGATGATTTCTGGAACTGGTACTACTACGACAAAGAGGGCAAACTCCTAACAGGCCGTCAAACCATTGATGGTGTTCAACTCTACTTTGATAAAAATGGTAAGCAAGTCAAAGGTAGCCTAGTAGACATTGATGGTAAAACTTACTACTTTGACAAAGACAGTGGGGCTATGTGGACGAATACCACTCTCAAAAAAGACGGCAAAACTTATATCATCGATGAAAACGGTGTGGCTACTGAGAAAGTGAATTAAAAAGGAAAGACAAAATATTTCTACCACTTTAAGAAAACTTTAGGTTTTAATTTATATGCTATAATCATCCTAAAACTTTTCTTTTTCATAATCTCCTAAATCCAGGGCTTAGGTCCTGGATTTTTTTGTTTTTTTAAACTCTTGTGACTGCTAAAATTGTAAAATTTCCATTCAGTCGCTTTTTATGTAATCGTTTTCTTATTTTTATCTAAATTTCTTATATTTTCTTGAAAGTCTCTAAAATAGCGCTATAATAGGAAGTAGGAAAAAGGAGGAAAAAGTATGAAAGTACATTCTAATTTTACTGGACAAAAGTCCAAAAAACGTCTGATTGCATTCTCATGTGCAACTGCTCTTGCAAGTTTTGCCTTTATCGCAAAGCCTGCCTTCGCTGAGGAAGCTAAAGCTGACAACTCATCAAACCTTGATGTGACTGCTGCTACCACTGCGAATGTAGAAACTACAGCAGACCTCGTCGAAACAAAGGTTGTCGAAGCACCTGTTACTACTGAAAATGTGGCTAGCACAGAAAACACCACAAATGTTTCAGAACAAGCCACAACTTCTGTTGCAAGCTCTGAAACTACCAGTGAAACAGCTTCAACAACTACAAGCGAAAGTCAAGCACCTGCAGAATCGGTCTCAGGCCAAACACGCGAAGCTGTAACTACAGACCGGGCTGCCAGTGAGGCTGCATCAGCAACCGCAGATACCAATAGTGAAACCAATGTTACCGGTGGTCAATATTATAGTGATAGCCTTGGTAACTGGTATTATAAGGATGCTAGTGGTAAGAACCTAACTGGTGCACAAAAAATCGATGGGATCAACGTTTATTTCGATGAAAATGGCATACAAGTCAAGGGAAACTTTTCAAAAAATAAACAATACTATGATGCAGATTCTGGTGCTCTTGTAACGGATTGTTATATTAATCATCTTGGTGGTGTTTACTATGTCGATAAAAATGGTGAACCATTAAAAGGCGCACAAACCATTCAAGGAAAACAAGTTTATTTCAATGATTACAACGGCCTTCAAGTTCGAGACGGATTTGCTAGCAATGAACACTTCTACGATAAAGATGGTAACCTTGTAACAGATAGCTATGTTTTTAGCACTAAATACAACTATAACAACACTATCTATCCTTTCTATGTTGATAAAAATGGCGACAAATTAAAAGGTGAACAAATCATCAATGGAAAATCTGTCTATTTCGATAAGTATGATGGAGCACAGGTGCGTAATAGCGTTGCTGACAATGGGCGTTTCTATGATCAAGATGGTAATTTAGTTGATCTAGGGAAAAAACACTACGTGTTCATCGATAACCATTGGTTCTATGTTGATGAAGATGGAAAGATACTTAAAGGTGAACAAGTCATTGATGGTGTGAAAGTTTACTTTACCCCTTATTACGGATATCAAATTAAAGGGGATTTTAATTCTGACGGCCAATTCTATGACAAGGATACTGGCGAGCTCGTGACAAACCGTTATATTCAATTAACACGCTACGAATCGAACGGCTCTATGGCTCCAACTCTAGAGACCCATTGGTATTATCTTGGGGCAGACGGAAAAGTGGTAACAGGTCCACAAGTTATTGACGGCGTTCGTGTCTACTTTAACTATAGAGGACACCAAGCAAAAGGAGACTTTGGCTACGATGGTTATTATTATGATAAAGACACTGGAGCACTCGTCAAAAATAGCTTTGTCTCCTTAGAGCAACCATCAGGAACCCTTATTTATTACCTCGATAACGAAGGCAATACAATTAAGGGAGAACAAATTATTAATGGTAAGCATCTCAACTTCGGTGAATACGGTATCCAAGTTAAGGGAAATTTCGCACCTAATGGACTTTTTTATGATGCAATTACAGGGGAACCTGTTACTAATCGTTATGTTCAAATCAATGACCAGAGTAACTCATATAATACCCTTGAAAATAAAGATAAATGGTTCTATATCGGTTCAGACTCTAAAGCTCTTAAAGGAGAGCAAGTCATTAATGGCGTAACCGTATTCTTTGACAAAGATGGGGTTCAAGCTAAAGGGATTTTCGCAGATGACGGTTTCTATTATGATAAAGATTCTGGAGCACGCGTTAATCTTGGCAACAATCAGTTTGTTCAAGTGAACGGTAACTGGTACTATCTTAATAACGAAGGTAAAATTGTAAAAGGTGAACAAGTCATTAATGGCAACAATTTTTACTTTGATAAAGATGGCAAGCAAGTTAAAGGGAACTTTGCTGAAAATGGAGCGTACTATGATGAAAATTCAGGAGTACAAGTAACCAATCGTTATGTTAACTTCAATAACAATTGGTATAGAATCGGTGCTAAAGGTACTCCTCTTAAAGGTGCCCATGTCGTTGATGGTCATAATGTTTTCTTTGACCAAGACGGTAAACAGATTAAGGGCGACTTCGCTTCGGATGGCTACTATTACAGTAAAAATTCAGGAGACCGAGTAGACTTAGGACAAAATCATTATCAAAACATAAACAATAATTGGTATTATATTGGTAATGACGGCAAACGCCTTACTGGTGAACAAGTCATTGATGGTGTCGAGGTCTACTTCGATAGTACTGGTAAGCAGGTTAAAGGAAACTTTGCTGAAAACGATTCATTTTACGATAAAGATAGTGGTGCCCGCCTTAAGGAACAATTTGTCGATTTGAATGGAAAGACTTATTATGTTGATGCTAAAGGCAAAAGACTTAGAGAAGGGGGAGTTCGAACTATCAATGGTAAAGAGTATACCTTTACGGGCGGTGCAGATCCCCACCTTGCTAGAGAAGAATTTCTATATCCTTACGGCTACTCTTCATTCTACGATTTGAATAACAAAGAAGTCAAAGGGCCTCAATTCGTTAAGGCCAAAAACGGTAATAGATATTACATTACCGCTTCTGGTCACGTCCCATTAGGGCTTCACATTATCAACGGAGAACTTTATATGTTTGATGCTCCGACAAATAAATATGCTGATGGTAGGGTTAGTGCGAATGGCTTGACTAAAGACTATTTCCCATCACTTATTCCTAATGGTAGCCATATCTATTACTTTGATAAGGAAACAGCTACTGCTATAAAAAATCAATATAAAGAGGTTAATGGTAACTGGTATTACTTTGGACCTAATTGGTATGCACTAACCGGTGAACAAACTATTGATGGGGCTCATGTCTATTTCCATAGAGATGGCAAACAAGCTAAAGGGGAACTAGTCACTGTAAATGATAAACTTCATTATTATGATCCTAACAGTGGTGCACGTACTGAGAACACTACCCTCACTATCGAAGGTAAGACCTACCATTTTGATGCTGAGGGAAATGGAAAACTCCTCAATTAGTGTAAGTGAGCAGTAAGCATTATGAAAAAGTAATTCCATCTTCCACTTTAAGAAAACTTTAGGCTTTGCTTTATATACTATAACCATCCTAAAACTTTTCTTTTTCATAATCTCCTAAATCCAGGGCATAGGTCCTGGATTTTTTTGTTTTTAGAAAAGTCTGTAGCAACTAAAATCATCCCCTCTCTCACTCGCATCACAATGTAATCGTTTTCTTATTTTTGTCTAAATTTCTTATTTTTTCTTGAAAGTCTCTAAAATAGCGCTATAATAGGACTTAGGAAATGGAGGAAAAAGTATGAAAGTACATTCTAATTTTACTGGACCTAAGTCCAAAAAACGTTTGATTGCATTCTCATGTGCAACTGCTCTTGCAAGTTTTGCCTTTATCGCAAGACCTGCCTTCGCTGAGGAAGCTAAAGCTGATAACTCATCAAACCTTGATGTGACTGCTGCTACCACTGCCAATGTGGAAACCACAGCAGACCTCGTAGAAACAAAGGTTGTCGAAGCTCCTGCTACTACTGAAAATGTGGCTAGCACAGAAAACACCACAAATGTCTCAGAACAAGCCTCAACTTCTACAGCAAGTTCTGAAACTGCCAGTGAAACAGCTTCAACAACTGCAAGCGAAAGTCAAGCACCTGCGGAATCAGCCACAGGCCAAACACGTGATGCTGTAACTACAGACCGAGCTGCCAATGAGACAGCTTCAGTACCTAATGAAACAAACGTCACTGGTGGTCAATACTATAGTGATGACCAAGGCAACTGGTATTATAAAGATGCCAGTGGTAAAAACCTCGTAGGCGAACAGACTATCGATGGCCAAAATGTTTATTTCCGCAGTAATGGGCAACAAGTTAAGGGGCCTTTACTCGATAGGAATAATAATCTATTTCGTTACTACGATGTTGATACTGGGCAACTATGGACGAATCGATACCTTGAATCCCAAGGTAATTGGTACTATTTAGGTAAAGATGGCTATCCACTCACTGGAGAACAAACTATCAATGGTCAAGAAGTCTACTTCGATTATAAAGGTGTTCAAATCAAAGGTGACTTTAGCGGAGAGGACTATAGCTATCCAGATCAAACTTTCTATTACGACTCTAACTCTGGTGCAAGGGTCCGAAAAGAAGGTCTAGTTCAGAATAAAAAAGGCCAAACCTTTTACATCAAGAACGATGGTTCTAAATTTACAGGAATACGTGAAATTGATGGTAATATCTACTATTTCAAAGCACGTGAAGCTGCCTCTCCTGTTGATACCGGCGTCCTACAAAAAGGAATCAGCATTTTACTAGAAGAAGGGCAAAATTCACCACGTACTTATGGTTTTGGTACCCCTACTAATATTACCCGTCGCTACTATTTTGACTCAGTTACTGGTCAAGCCGTTAAAAATCGCTATGTCCAAGAAAATGATGGCTGGTACTATTATGGTGCAGATGGAAATGCTATTCGTCCTCAAGATGGTGAAGTCAATATAGACGGTCAAATCGTTTACCTATATGCTAATGGTCGTCAAGCTAAGGGAGAGCTTGTTCTCGACAATGGTGTTCTTCGCTACTATGATCCTAATTCTGGAGCACGCGTCTCTAACACCACTCTAACAATTAATGGTATGACCTATCGATTTGATGAAAACGGCGTAGGTATGGATGCTCCTAACCCAAATGGTTATTATAGCGACGATAATGGAAACTGGTATTATAAGAACGTAAATGGAGACAACCTCACTGGTGCTCAAATCATTAACGGTCAAAAGTTATTTTTCCGCGACAATGGTCAACAGGTTAAAGGTGCTTATGGTGATTCCTACGGTGATTTATACGCATTCTACGATATTAATTCTGGAAATCTTGTAACCAATCGTTATGTTGAATACATGGGTAATTGGTTCTATGTAGGTAAAGACGGTAAGCCAGTCAAGGGAGCTCGAAATATCGATGGACAAGATGTCTTCTTCAACTATCGAGGGGTACAAGCTAAAGGAGGATTTGGTCAAGATGGCGTCTATATGCCTGAGTACTATTACGATAAAGATAATGGTCGCAAAGTAACCAAAGCTGGGTTTGTTAAAGATAACAGAGGCTTAACTTACTATCTTGACGAGAAAGGTAACAAAGTCCTTGGACTTCATGAAATCAATGGTGATTTATATTACTTCCGTCGAGGAGGTGCCTATAAGTACACCCAACTGGGTGACATGTGGCAAGACAGTATTAATTACATCGATGGTAAAATCTACTACTTCGGTCATGACGGTAGAGCAATTAAAAATCGTTTCTATCAATGGGGTAATTACTGGTACTACTTCTATGCGGATGGTTCAGCAGCTACTGGTGCCGTTCAGATTAATGGACAACAACTTTACTTCGATAAAAATCATGGTAGACAAGTTAAAGGCGCTTTTGCACCAGATGGTCACTACTACGATGAAAACTCTGGTGAACTCGTCACTAACCAAACACGTACTATCAAAGGTGTAACTTATCATTTTGATGAAAATGGTAACGCGACTAAAGTTTAAGCTATTCCTTACTTTAAGAAAACTTTAGGCTCTGCTCTATATACTATAATCATCCTAAAACTTTTCTTTTTCATAATCTCCTTATCCAGGGCACAGGTCCTGGATTTTTTTATTTTTTAAGTTCCTATGATTGCAAAAATTGTGACATTTGCCATTTACTCGCTTTCCTATGTAATCGTTTTCTTATTTTTGTCTAAATTTCTTATATTTTCTTGAAAGTCTCTAAAATAGCGCTATAATAGGACTTAGGAAATGGAGGAAAAAGTATGAAAGTACATTCTAATTTTACTGGACCTAAGTCCAAAAAACGTCTGATTGCATTCTCATGTGCAACTGCTCTTGCAGGTTTTGCCCTCATCGCAAAGCCTGCCTTCGCTGAGGAAGCTAAAGCTGATAACTCATCAAACCTTGATGTGAACGCTACTACCACTGCAAATGTGGAAACTACCGCAGACCTCGTAGAAACTAAGGTTGTCGAAGCTCCTGCTACTACTGAAAATTTAGGCACCACTCAAAGCACTACAAATGTCTCAGAACAAGCCACAACTTCTGCTGCAAGCTCTGAAGTTGTCAGTGAAACTGCCTCAACAACTGCAAACGAAAGCCAAACTCCTACAGAATCAGTTGCAGGCCAAACACGTGAAGCCGTAACTACAGACCGAGCTGCCAGCGAGACAGCTTCAGTACCTAATGAAACAAACGTCACTGGTGGTCAATACTATAGCGACGACCAAGGCTACTGGCATTACAAAGATGCTAGCGGTAAAGACCTGACTGGACCACAAACTATTGATGGCGTTAAGGTCTACTTCAATCCAGGCGGTGTTCAGGTTAAAGGGGGATTTGGCTGGGACGGTCACTATTATGACAAAGACTCTGGTGCTCTTGTTACTAATAAATTTGTTGAAGAATATGGTAGAACCTATTACGTTGATGAAAATGGTAATAAGGCAATTGGTTCTAAAGAAGTTAATGGAGCGTGGTATTA
>OKWQ01000230.1_pt1 | contig 26571 bp, 22 predicted proteins | sample 1607071 | NCBI WGS metagenome assembly OKWQ01 (sample SAMN07501039, study PRJEB24779) | human gut metagenome
CATATAGTAAATGCAATTGATTCTCCTACTATATCCTTTATAAGTTCATTAGATATTTCCACAGGTACTGAACCCTTTAAATTATTTTTTAATAATGTTGTATCTGTATTTGCCATAGCTTTTATTACTCCTTTTCTATTTATTTATAACATCTTCAAAAGTTATCCTACTTTTTCCGTTGCTATCTCTACCCTCACCAGGCTCAAATATGTAAGTTGGTCTATATCCTAACTTATCAACTAATTTTGTGAACTCTTTAAGTGTATTATTATCAAACTCTTCTGCAATTTTAGATAATTCGCCTTCATTAAATGGATAGCCTTTTTCATATAATGATTTTTCGAGATTTGTCAATATATCTTTCCTATCCCTTTCTGCAATCATTTTTTCATATTCTGCTTTATAATCAATCTCTTGTTGATTATCCTTTTCTTGATTTTCTTCTTGTTGCTCCTGCTCTTCTTGTCCTTCTTCAATTTGCTCTTTTTCCTTGTCTGACATTTGTATCATTCCTTTCTGTAATAGGGGTAGGAACTTTTTTCTTACCCCCCATAAATTTATTTATTAAAAATATTGCAATATTTACTTAAATAACTTAATGAAGTAAGTCCACACCTAACCCCACGATCAAAATAGTAATCACTCTCTTGTGCTGCTCTTGAATCCAATATATTCATAAGTCTTAATAAAGCTCTTTGACCTTCTTCATCTAATTTTGATTTTAATTTGCTTATTAACTCGACTGACTCCTCTGTATAACTTTGGTGTTCTCCAGCCTCTTCCTCTGACATATATTTAAAGTCATGATCATATTCTATCTGAACCTCTCTATCTATAATATCCTTTATCATCTCTTGTAATTTATTAAAATCCATCTTTCTGTACCTCTCTACTTTATTTTATTTATATCTGTTTGAAATTTTTTAAGCCCTTGAAATGTAGGCTCAATACCATTTTCTAAACATATAACAATATAATGTTGTAATACTGCTATACTCATTTTTAAATTCCTCCTTTACAAAGGCTCAATAAAGAGATACAATCAAATTGCATACTGGTGGTATCTCTTTATTGGGTACTGCCTTTTTTATTCCTCATTCATAGATAATATTAATCCCTCAAACATTGAAATTAATGGACTATCTTCACCAAAGGATAGAACCTCTTCATAATCAACATGAAAATTTATTGTCCCTTCTTCTAAATGATAAGTAATATAATTTCCTTCACTTACTGAGATACCTCTCTCCATGATTACTCCACAATCATTCTTAATAACTGTATCTGAACAATCCTCTAAATAAGCAACTGCTTTATAAAACTTTTTTCTATACATTTGTTCTTTAGTCATTTATCTCACCTCTTCCTATTCAATTAAACTTTGTTGTTCTTCATCTTCAAACGGAGATTGACTTTCTTCATCTATAAAGGCAATTCCTCTAATTATATATTTTTTCTGATACTTACCAGCACTAACTCTATCTCTTTTTATGCCTTCATAGCCCTTAAAATCTCTTAGCTTATTAACTAGAAAATTATAACCTTTAGCCGTTCCAATTATACTTTCGGGAATTATATTAACTAAATCCTCATTATTACATAAATTTATATATGCCTCTTCAACCTCTTTACAATCAAGGTGAACTCCTTCCAATGGAGCGATTACCTCTAATGAGAACTTTAATAATGAGTCCATTTCTTTTACATTTTGTTGTGTATCTTCTTTTATACATTTAGGTATTATTAATTCTTTACCTAACATATCAATAGCCCTATATATAAAATATGAAAACACATAACTAAAATTAGGTTTAATCTCTTCTCTGTAAAAATTAGCATTCCTCTTCTCCAAAGGAATTTTATTCATAAACCTTATAAATAGTAATCTTCTATTTACTGCGTCATCAAAGCTCCCAAATTTAGGAATAGTATTAGTATCTATTAACAAATCTAATTTTTGTAAATTTACCTCTACTAAATTACCTCTTGTTGGTCTTGCCATTTCAGTTGAGTTTGATAATATAGTCTTAAATTTTGCTTGACTGATTATATAATTTTCTTCGCCTTCGCTAGATATTCCCCATAGCTTATTATTTAAAGATACTAATAAATCATCTCTTGATTTATCATCATTACCTCTATGGCTCAATGTGAAATATTCATACGGTACGTTGGTTATATTATTCTCAAATAAATCTTTAATGATATTTTTAAATGTACTCTTTCCAGTTGCTCCAGCTCCTATCATAAATATTGCTAGTTGTAAATTTTTACCTAGCATTTTATAAGCTATTAAGTCCAACATGAAATTTAGTCTTTCTTCTCCCAGTACATCTTTATATAATTTCAATTTTTCATTCATAAATCTTATAGATTCATCTTTATTAACAAGCTCATATTTTGAAGTGTTTAAAATCATATCATTTCTACAAGCTTTCTTTATTTCTCCATTATTTAGATTGATTATAAATCCATTACTAGAACAAATTATATTTTCATTCTTATTATGAGATTTAAGGTTAATGATATATCTCTTATCACGTCTTAACTTGTCCAAAGCCTCATTTACTCTGTTCTTACTGTCCCAACTTCTAATTTTCTTTTCTAATTTTAAATACTCTTCTTTATCCATCATATTAAGTGAACTTCTAAGGTCATATTCGCATTGATTTATAAAATCGTTATATACAATCCTAGATTCTTCATCAGTGCAGCCTAACCACGTCTTACCATTCCATTTAATAAATTTATATTCATTATTTGAATTTATAAGAGCTTTAAAGTTTCCACCTATATAATACATAAAAGCTTGTTTACTATCAGAGCAATTTATAAATGATAGCTTTCTTATTGTATCTCTATTATTTTTTATCTTATCTATAAAAGCTTTATAATATATCTCTCCAATAGTGTTATTAACATACTTCATTATTTTTGAATAAATTTTATGTCCATTAAGTTCTCTAACAATATCAAAGTCTAAAAGTATCTCTTCTTTACCTTCATAGTTAATAAGTAACTTAGACATAATTTCTAATTCATTTGAAGGAAATTCTATTTGTTTATCTAGTCGTAAAGTTTTATACTCTTTTCTAGCCTCTTCATTTCCAAAGATATGAGCTAGAGATATAAAACAATTTTCTAACTCTTCTATTTCAAATTTAATTATTTGCACTGTTTATCAGCCCATTCCTGTAATTTTTCTTTATTTATATAATGCTTTTGTCCTATCTTAAAAGAAGGAAATCCTTTCGTATTGCATAATTTATATATTTCATTTCTTCCAACGCCTAAAAGTTTTTTAGCTTGCATTGGTGTTACTAATATAGAATTGTTTTCATTAGACATGACCTCAAAACCTCCTATTGTATTTTTTGACACATTATGAATGACTGAAATATGTCGAATTTACTCGTTGAACTTAGTATAACACTAGATATACTTAGTATAAAAACCACTAATTATACCGAATTTCAAAGTTATATCCACATTCCTTCTTAATTCTTACTTTTTCTCTATATTTTTATATAAAACCAAAATGTATATATTCGGTATAGCGTGATAAAATATAGAAAAAGAAAGGTCGGTGTTTAAAAACATGATAGGTCAAAGAATTAGAGAAGAAAGAAAAAAAAAATCTATGTCCATGCAAGCATTAGCAGATATTTGTGGCACTTCTTCAAGTTATATTAGTGACTTAGAAAATGGAAAAATAAAAAAACCTTCATTTGAAATGATTATAAAAATAGCAGATGCTCTCTATGTTCCTGTAAGCTATTTTTCTGAAGGTGATTCATTTGCAAAAGTTATAAAAGAAAATCAAGTTAAAAGAAGAGAATACACTAAAACATACACAACAGATGAATTAAAAGAACTAGAAAAAGATTCTTTTTTAATAAAATGTAGTGAGGAAGAAAAGGCACTTAAATTACTAACCTTTTTAAATTTAAGTGAAGAAATAATTAACTCTCCATTATTAGAAAAAAGTGAAAGAAAAAACTTCTCTGAATTATGCGGAACTATTATAGATAATTGGGCGAATTATCTAGATGAAAATGTTTATGATTCAATTATAAATGTTTCAATTGCATTATCTAAAAGTAAAGAAATTTAACTAAAATTACACATTTTATACATTAACAACTATAAAAATGAACTTTATAGACAAATAGACAAATTGTCTGTCTACCCCAAAAGTCTACCTCAACCCTTGAAATATCAATGGTTCAGAGGTTGGTAGACAGTAGACAAGTAATTTGGTTAGTAGACTAGAAAAATTTAAGAGGAGGAATAAAAAAAGATGGCTAGAACCACCTATAAGAAAAAATTAAAAAATGGTAAAGAATATTATTTTTTTAGATTAAGGCATAAAAATTTAAAATCACCAAAAGATTTATATGGTTCTACAGTAAAAGAGCTTGATAAAAAAATTAAAGATTTAACTTTTGAATTAGATCACGGCGTACAAAATAATAAAGAATGTTTTGAGAACTTTTTTGAGAATTGGTTATTTGAAGTTAATTTCATAAATAAAAAGCCCTCTACCAAAGAAAGATATGAGGGACTATATAGAAATTATATTAAAGATAGCTCTATTTCATCTATAAATATTAAAGACATAAATCAAACTGACATTCAAAAGTATTACAATGCTCTAGTAAAGAAAGGTATTTCAGTAAGTACCATAAAACAACTTCATAAGATAATAGCTCCTAGCCTTAGATATGCTTATAATAATAACTTGATAATCAAGGACTTTACAAAAGCTATAACCCTTCCAACTGAAAAAGAAGAGGTTAAATTAAAGAGTATGAATAAAATCAATCCTCTTACATTGGAAGAACAACAAATATTTATTAAGGCTATCAAGGGGCATGAGCTTGAAGTATTATTCCTTACTGCTCTTAATACTGGAATGAGGCAAGGTGAGCTATTCGCTTTAACATGGAATGATATTGACTTTGATAGTAATACAATCTCTATTAATAAGACTGCTAAATTTGTAGCTCAAGTTGATAGAAAAGGAAGAGGCAAAGGCTCTGTATTAGTTCAAACCCCTAAAACTATAAGTAGTATTCGTACTATACCAATACCAGTATTTTTAAAGGACAAATTAAAACAATATAAAACAATTCAATCAAAGAATAGACTTAAATTAGCCAATATATATCAAAATAACAGTCTTGTATTCTGTAACACATATGGCAAGTATTTAGATAGTAGTAGAGTTAGAAAAGATTTTAATAAGATATTAATTAATAATCAGCTACAAGCTAGGAAATTCCACGATTTAAGGCATACATTTGCTACTAGATTATTCGAGTTAGGTGAGAACCCTAAGAAAGTACAGACTATACTAGGACATAGTAGAATATCTACAACATTAGATATATATACTCATGTATTGGAAAGCTCCAAAGAGAGTATATCAAGTAAATTAGATGATTTATACCTATCAATGAGCGTAAAATAACGCTCTTTTTTTATTGTTTGAAGAGGGGCAAAACCCTTTATTAAAAGCTATAAGGGGCAAAAAGAGGGGCAAACATTAATGTTTAAACCCCTCAATCCCTTGTATTGGTGCGGTGAAGAGGATTCGAACCCCCGACCAATCGGTTCGTAGCCGACTACTCTATCCAGCTGAGCTACCACCGCATATTAACAGACTTATAATATCATATATTCATTAATAAATCAAGATATTACATATTCTTCCCAAAACTTAAATTATTATTAAATATACTATTTATGGCTCATTCTTGTATTATATACCCTAGATATTTTTTACATTAAATATTATACTTATTTAGAATAACTCTATTAAGAAAAGGAGGAAGATTTATTTTGAAAAAATTTGTTATATTTACTGATTCGGCAGCTGATCTGCCAAAAAGCATGGTAAAAGATTTAGATATTAATTATTTAGGACTTATATGTAATATTAATAATACAGAATACATTGATAATATTGATAGCGAATTAACTCCAAAAGCTTTCTATAATAAATTAAGAGAAGGTATCATGCCATCAACAAGTCAGGTAAACTCATTTAGATTTGTTGAAGCCTTTGAGGAATATGTTAAACAAGGGATCTCTATTTTATACTTAGCATTTTCATCAGCCCTAAGTGGAACATATAATAGTTCACTTATTGCTAGAGAGGAATTATTAGAAAAATATCCTGATGCTGATATAAAGATAGTAGATACTAGAGCTGCTTGCTTAGGCCAAGGATTACTAGTTTATTATGCTGCTCAAATGAAAAAGGATGGAGAATCTATAGATGAAATCTACTCTTGGGTAGAAGAAAACAAAAATAAGTTATGTCATTACTTTACAGTAGATAGCTTAGATCATTTAAAAAGAGGGGGAAGAATTTCATCTACAGCAGCGGCTATTGGTAGCTTATTAAGTATAAAGCCAATGCTATATGTAAATGATGCAGGGGAACTTCATAACTTTGCTAAGGCTAAAGGAAGAAAAAAATCTTTAAAAATGTTATTCCAAGAGCTTGAAAAACGTATTGTAAACCCTAATGAGCAAACAATTTTTATTGCTCATAGTGATTGTATTGAAGATGCAGAGACTTTAGCAGAAATGATTAGAGAAAAATATACTGTAAAAGACATACTTATAGATTATATAGGAATAGTTATAGGTTCTCACACAGGTATAGGAACATTAGCTGTCTTCTTTTTAGGGGATACAAAAGAACCTTAATAAAGTAAGTTTATTATAAATTATTAAAATAAATAAAAAATTAAAACCTATAAATATATTTTGATTAATTATCTAAATATATTTATAGGTTTATTTTATTTACTCTTATTTTTCAGCATAAATTTTTATTATGTTTAGTATTACTTCAACAGCTTTTTCCATTGAATTTATTGATATATATTCATATCTTCCATGGAAGTTTTCTCCGCCAGTAAATAGATTTGGTGTTGGTAGTCCCATAAATGATAATCTTGCCCCATCAGTACCTCCTCTTATAGGATTTTTGATTGGCTCAATTCCACATTGTTTCATTGCTTTTTCAGCAGTTTCTACAATATGCATTCTAGGTTCTATCATTTCCTTCATGTTCATGTATTGGTCTTTTAAAGTTACTGTAACAGTACCTTCTCCATACTTTTTATTTAACTCTTTAGCTATTTCATTAAATCTTTCTTTTCTATTTTTAAAGCCTTCTTTATCAAAATCTCTTATTATAAATGATAATGAAGTTTTTTCTACTTCACCTTGTATATCTAATAAGAATGAGAAACCTTCATATCCTTCTGTTTTTTCTGGAACTTCATCTAAAGGAAGCATAGAAACAAATTCATGAGCAACTAAAATAGAGTTAATCATTTTTCCTTTAGCACTTCCTGGGTGAACATTTTTACCTATTATTTCAACCTTAGCACTTGCAGCATTAAAGTTTTCATATTCTAATTCACCTATTCTACCACCATCTAATGTGTAAGCAAAATCTGCTCCAAAGCCTTCAACATCAAAGTGATCTGCTCCTTCTCCAATTTCTTCATCTGGAGTAAATCCTATTTTAATATCACCATGTTTTATTTCTGGATGATTTATTAAATATTCAATAGCTGTTACTATTTCTGCTACCCCCGCCTTATCATCAGCGCCTAAAAGAGTAGTTCCATCAGTAGTTATTAAAGTTTGACCTTTATACATTGGAAGTTCTGGTGAAAAACTTGGTGATAATGTATATCCATTTCCAAGTTCAATATCTTTACCATCATAATTTTCAACAATTTTAGGATTAACATTTTTTCCACTCATATCTGGTGCAGTATCCATATGTGAAATAAATCCTATTTTCGGAATATCCTTATCACAATTACTCTTTAAGCAAGCATATACATATCCTTTATCACTTATTCTTACTTCATCTACTCCGATTTCCTTTAATTCCTCTGCAAGGATTTTTCCTAATTCTAATTGACCTTTTGTACTAGGAGTAACCCTTGTTGTCTCATCTGATTTAGTATCCACTTTTACATATTCTAAAAACCTTTCATGAACTTTCTTCATGCTCAACACCACCTTATATAAAAATTGTTAATATTTTGTTAAAACCATTACTTTATACTAATATTATGACTGTTTCACAAAAAAAATACAATAGTTGTCATTTATTAATAAGTAAAAATATCCTATAATGATTAATGTTGGTATTATTGTCCATAATTAAATTAAATTACTAAATTTAATCGAGGTAAAATATGAAAAATAAAAAACTTTTAATTTCAATTTCTTCAGCAATATCCGTATTATTAATTATAGTTGTTTCATACTTTATTTTCTCATACTCAAATAACTTAAACAAATTTAAAGAGGATTTATCATCAAATAATTATGAGGATGCCTCCTATTGTTTTAATAATGGAACAAAAAGTATTATATTGAAAAAAACTTTTATTAAATCATCAGAAGATATAATTACAGAAAAACTATCAGAAATAGAGAATGAGTATTATTCTGGAGATATATCTGAAGAAGAAACTGTAGAAGATTTAAATGGACTATTATCCTTAAATACGTCTAATGAGGAAATTTTAAATTTTAAAAACACACTTCCTCTAATAAAAGATTCAAAGGACTCTTTTGATATTGGAATTTCTAAGCTAGATGAAGAAAATTATTTAGAAGCTTTAAACTACTTTAAAAATGTACATAATCTTTCAGATTGTAAAGCTCAAGCACTAGAATATGAAGAAACTTGCTTAGATAAAATAAGAGAACCTATTTTAAAAACTGTAGATGAATATATATCTAATGAAAAATATTCAAAAGGAATAGAGTATTTAGATTCTCAAATAAATTCTCTCCCTGATGATCCAAAATTACAGGAAAAAAGAGATGAATTAGAAAATCTTAGATTGGAACATCTTGAAGATTATAGCCAAAAAAATATAGACAAAGCCACAGCTAGAACTGCTCCTGTTATTGAATATTACAAAAAATTAAATGAAGATACAATAAACCAATTTGATATAACTAGTAACACTAATTATTTGGTTTTTGTAAATATAGCTGAACAAAAAACTTATGTCTATGAGGGTTCAAAAAATGATTGGACTTTAGATAAGACCTTTACTTGTTCAACAGGTATTGAAGGAAAGGAAACTCCAGTAGGAGTATTTACTGTACAAAATAGAGCTCCTTGGTTTTTCTCACCTAAATACGGACAAGGTGGTAAATACTATGTTCAGTTTATGGGTAACTATTTATTTCACTCAATCCCATTTGATTCTGACAGGACCACAGTATCAGATCCAACCTTAGGTGTGCCATCTTCCCATGGATGCATAAGATTATCAGTTGAAGATTCTAAATGGTTATATGATAATGTACAAAATGGTTCAAAAATAATAATTTACTAAAATAAAAAACAGCTCATTACGAGCTGTTTTTTTAATTATTTTTTTCATACATTCCGTGATTGTATATTCTTCTACTATCTAAAGACCAAATTCTTTCTGAGAATTCATTTTCCTTAGTTTCCTTAATTGCCTTTTTCATATCGTACATTCTAGCATCCATTACATCTAAATAATGTAACATCTCAGCTTCTGGTATAAGAGGCTTAACAGGACTTCCGTATTCAGGCTCATAGTGATGTGATAAGACCATATGTTGAAGTAACATTATAATCTTACTATCTGCATTAACTTCTTTTCCTATTACCTCAATTTCCTTTATTCCTTGAGTAATATGTCCAAGTAAAGTTCCCTCTAAAGTATATTCATCTACTATGCCCATTTCATTAGAAGACATCTCTTTGATTTTAGCCATATCATGAAGTATTACCCCTGCATAAACTAAATCTCTGTTTAAGAAATCATATATTCCACAAATATTTTCAGCTAATTTTAACATAGTTGTTATGTGATATAAAAGTCCACCCTTTATAGAATGATGATTTGACTTTGCTGCTGGATAGTACATAAGTTTATCCTTATTAATCTCTAAAACTCTATTTAGAATGTTCTTTATATCTATATCATTCATATTATGAACAGTATCTTTTATAGTCTTAAACATTTCATCGCTAGTATATGGCGCACTCTGAACAAAATCATCTAAGTTTATATTATCTTCTTCAGTAACCTTGCTAGCATGCTCTACTTTTAACTGTAAAGTTCCCTGCCAACTATTCACCGTACCTCTAATCTTAAATACTGTATTGCTTTTTAATTCTTCATGCTCAGGTTTAATCTCCCATACTTTACCTAATATATCACCAGTTTTATCACTTAAAACTAAATCTAAATATTTTTTTCCACCAGAATTAGTAGTTTTTAAAGTAACTGATTTTAAAAGAAAAAAACCTTCGACTCTTTCTCCTTTAACGAACTCACCTATTTTTTTTACCGGTATTTCCATAAGTCTATCCTTTCTTTCCATTTTAATCTCTATTTTAATTATTGCATATTATTATTTTTTGTAAACAAATAAGTACTCTATTTATAGCTAAAATTTATATTAATTGATAAAATAACTACTAGGAGGTGACTTGTTAATGAAATTACCTAACAATGTCCAATATATCTTAGAGAAATTTGACTCTAATGGTTTTGAAGCCTTTATAGTTGGTGGTTGTGTAAGAGATTCTTTATTAAATAAAAAACCTCAAGATTATGATATTACAACCAATGCATTCCCTGAAAAAATAGAAGAGCTTTTTGATAAAACTATTCCTACTGGTATTAAACATGGAACAGTAACAGTTTTAATCGATAAAAATCCTTATGAAGTAACTACTTATAGGGTAGATGGGGAATATTTAAATAATAGAAAACCTAAAGACGTAAAGTTCGTTTCTAATATAGAAGAAGATTTATCAAGAAGAGATTTTACTATAAATGCAATGGCATATAGCCCATATTTAGGATTTAAGGATTGTTTTAATGGAAAAGAAGATCTAAAAAACAAATTAATAAGATGCGTTGGAGATCCTGATAAACGCTTCTCTGAAGATGCCTTAAGAATGCTTAGAGCAATTAGATTTAGCTGTCAATTAAACTTTAAAATTGAAAAATTAACTGCTGAATCCATAAGAAAGAATTTTAAATTAATAAAAAATATAAGCATGGAAAGAATTCAAAGTGAATTTACTAAAATCATTCTAAGCAATGATCCTGATAGAGGTCTTATGCTTCTTAGAAAGCTAGGATTTTCTGACTTTTTAGTTGAGGAATTTAAGAATTTAAAACTAATAAATTGCTATGATTTATATGATGATATTCATGATACTTATGGATTAATAAATTCACTTCCTAAAAAGCTTCATGTAAGATTAGCAGGATTATTCTATAAAGTTTTTAATTCTGAAAATGCAGTTGAGAAGTGCAGAACTATATTAAAGAAACTTAAATATGATAATAATACAATAAATGATACTTGCAACTTAGTAGAAAATATAAATAATATTTCATGTAATATGACAAGAAAAAAACTAAAACTACTTATAAATGCAGTTGGAACTGAAAATATCTTTGATTTATTAGATTTACAAAAATCATATCTATCTTACATGGATGAATATGATACTGAATGTATAGATATATTAAAAAACAGAGTTTCTGATATATTAGCTTCAAAGGAACCCCTATTTATTAAGGACTTAGCTATAACAGGAAATGATTTGATTACTGAACTTAATTTTAAGCCTGGAAAAAATATAGGTGTTATATTAAATTTTCTTCTTGAAAATGTAATGCAAACACCAGAGTTAAACAATAAGGAAGACTTACTAAACCTTAGTAAGCAATTTTATTCATATAATTAAATTTAGCACTCTAAAACTTTGAAAACAGGTGCTTTAACTTTAAGGCGCCTGACACCATAAGCAAGTTTAATCCTAAACATAGAAAATATTAAGTATTTGTATTGAAATAACTTTTTATAATATAAAACTTACAAACATAATGAAGAGAATATCTAGATAAGCTTTAGAATTTAAATTATTACGGAGAAGATATTACGTTAAAAAGCTGAGACTGTTCGAAGCGTAGCAAGTTTCGAAGCTTTAGTAATATCTTCGTAGTAATAATTATAAATTCTTAGCGCAATCTAGTAATTCTCGGAATATGTTTGTAAGTTTTATTATATTTTTAATTCTTTTTCAAGATAGAAGGAATACAGATAAGCTTACTTAACTTCTTCCCCTAAAATTTTATTTAATGTGTCTTTATATAAGTTAATCTGAATTTTATATTTATTTATAAAGTCTTCTTCCTCTCTCTCTTTAACATAATCAGTTTTATAATCTAAAAGAACATATCCATCTTCTTCCTCAAAGAAGGCATCTATAATACCCTGTAATCTTACTTTTTCCTCTCCATAGATTTTAGGATCAAGATTTTTTTCTATAATACTGCTTGGAATCTCAGTTATAAATGGTAATTCTCTATATACCTTTTTGCCAGATTTATATGAACTTAACATTCTCTTACCTAAATCACTTTTAAAGAATTTTTGTATTTTAAATACATTTACCACTTTTCCTTCTTCTTCTGTTAAAAGTTCCTTTTTAACCATTTTAAGAACTTCTTCTCTTATTTCATCTATATAAGTTACCTTATCTAAATCAATATGTTGCATTACAAAGTGAGTTATAGTTCCCTTCTTAGCTGCTGAGAATTCTTCCTGTCTTTCCTCCATAAATCTTGGTTTTCTTTTTATTTTTTCTTTTTTATTTTCTTCATTACTTTCATTATCAATAATATTATAACTTTCTTGCATAAACTCTTCTTCTTGATGAGCTCTCTTTAATTCAGTTACAGAAATATTTGAAGGAGTATTACAAGACTCTATATATTTATATTTAAAGCCTAGTCTATTTCTTATTTCTATAACTTCTTTTATATCTTTTTTAGATTCAATCCAATTATTACTTTCAAAAATATCAATATTATTTTTTTCTTTTTTATTGTTATTTGTTTCTAAAAGCTCACTTCTATCCCAGCTTTTAAAACTCCAATTAGATTTATCATCTAAATTTAAAGTTATATCTCCATTACCAATATTTCTTATAACATCTCCATCATTATGTTTTGTTAAAGCCATTCCAATCCAATCTAAATAACTCTTTCCCTTTAAAACATTTCCAGGATTTATTCTATTATCCTCTGAAGAAGCTGAAGCTTTGCACCAATTTTCACAAGACTTTTCTAAATCTGATACAGCACCAGTTATAATTAATTTTTCCTTAGCTCTTGTAAAGGCAACATAAAGTATTCTCATTTCCTCTGATAAAACTTCTAATTCACATTTTTTCTTTATAGCATGCTTTTGAAGAGTATCATACTTTATCCTCTTCTTAACATCTATACAATTTGTTCCTATGCCTAAAGTTTCATGAAGAAGTATATCTTCTCTTAAGTCCATCTTGTTAAATTGCTTTCCTGTTCCACCTAATATGACAACTGGGAACTCTAGCCCCTTACTCTTGTGAATACTCATTATCCTTACAACATTCTCATTTTCTCCAAGAATCTTTGCACTTCCCATATCTCCAGAAGACTTTTTAAGCTTATTTATGAAGTTTATAAAATTAAATAATCCCTTAAAACTAGTTGATTCATACTGCTTTGCTCTTTGGAATAGTATTCTTAAATTTGCTTGACGTTGAACTCCATTTGGCATTGTTCCAACATATCCATAGTATGATGTATCAGAATATAAGAACCAAATAAATTCATCTATTGGCATATAAGCTGCCTTTTCTCTCCACTTATTTAAATAATCTAAGAAGTACTTACACTTTCCTTTTAAATCTTTAGATATACTTTCATCATAAGTTCCATCTACAACTTCCTTTATTATTTCAAAGAAGTATTTATCTCTATTTAATAATCTTAAATCTGCAAATTCTTCAGATGTAAATGAAAATATTGGTGAACGTAAGGCAGATAGTATATAAATATCTTGCATTGGATTATCTATTATGTGTAATAAGGCCAATATAGTTCTGATTTCAATAGTTTGAAAATATCCTGTTCCTGTGTCAGCATAAACAGGTATTCCATAAGTCCCTAGCTCATCAACAAAGGTTTCTGCCCAGTTCTTAGTTGCTCTAAGTAAGATAACAATATCCTTGTATTTAATCTTTCTATATTTCCCTAAATCCTTATCAAAAACCATATAGTGACTTCCATCTTCAGGATTCATTAGCTCATTAATCTTTTTGCCAATTATTCTAGCTTCTAGCTGTATGCTATCTAAATCTTCTTCCTCTTCCCCTAGTTCATCATCATTGCTATAGTCCTTGTTACCTGCTTTATTTAATATGTTTAGCTCTATATCACCAGCAACCTTTAAATTTTCTATTTCATCTATATATTCTTTCTCTACATTTTCCTCATTTAACTCCCCATAGGATGCCCCTAGGTTTAAAGCCTCTTTTTCATCATATTCAAGCTCTCCTACAGTATTGCTCATTAAGGTTTTAAAGATATAGTTTACTCCATTTATAATTTCTTCTCTACTTCTAAAGTTTTTATAAAGCATTATTTTTCTATTAGAATCTTCAAACTCTCTATAATTAATATATTTCTCTAAGAAAAGTTCTGGATTTGCCTGTCTAAACTTATATATACTTTGTTTAACATCTCCAACCATAAATACATTAGGATTTTCTATATCTCTTCTTGATACCATTCCTACAATAGTTTCTTGAATTGTATTACTATCTTGATATTCATCAACTAAAACTTCTTCAAATTTATCCTTAAATTCTAAGGCAACCTGTGAAGGTTTTATATTTCCCTCTTCATCTTTATATATTAATATTTCTAAACAAAGATGCTCTAAGTCATTAAAATCTAAAATATCCTTTTCTCTTTTTTTATCTCTATATCTATTAGAAAATTCAATTACTAAACCACTTAAACATTTCATTAAAGGATACATCTTTTTCATTCCTAAAACAGCTTCTTCTAAGGAAGTTTCAAAAACATTATCCCTTAAATTTTCTATTATTTTTTTACTTTCATCTCTAAGACTTTTAGTTTTTTCTAATGCTCTTTCATCATCAACACTAGCTTTTCTAACTGATTTTAGTCTTCCAAAGCTTGCTCCCATAAGCTTATTATAAAACTTTACTATTCCTTCACTTAAAGCAATTCTAAGCTCTTCAACTTGAATTATTTCAGGATATATATTTACTAAATAAGGCTCAAGTCCTCCACCCATTTCAGCTATATCCCTTGCTTGAGTAAGCATTGAATAGGCATTATTTAAATCTAAAATTATACTTTCCTTTAAGACCTCTATCCACTTTTTACCTTCAAGTTCCTCTATAGAATTTATGTTAAATTCCTCTACCTTATCCTTTAACCAAGTCTCTGGCCAAGGACCACTCATTATAAAATTATAGAATTTTAATATTATGCTATTTAAATTATCATCACTTTTGCTTCCACCATAAGCCTCAACTAAATCTTTAAAGCACTCATCATCTTTAGCATACATATCTTCAAAAAGATCTGCTAAAATATCTTGCTTTATAAGCTCACATTCTGTTTGATCTCCTATTCTAAAGCCTGGGTCTAAGTCTATTAGGTGGAAATTATTTTTTATAACCTCTAAACAAAAAGAATGCATAGTTGTTATACTAGCTCTATTTAAAAGAGCTAATTGTCTTTGAAGCACTTCAGAACTAGGATCCTTCTCTAAAGCTTTAGATATTGCATCACCTATTCTCTCTCTCATTTCAGAGGCAGCAGCATTAGTAAATGTAACAACTAGTAACTTATCTATATCAACAGGATTTTCACCCTCTGTTATCATTTTTATAATTCTTTCAACTAATACAGCAGTTTTTCCTGATCCAGCAGCAGCCGCCACTAAAAGATTGCATTTTCTAGTATTTATAGCTAATTCTTGTTCTTCAGTCCATTTAGTCCCCATTTACTTCACCACCTACTTTTTCATTTATACTCTTCCATATATCTTCATCTTTCTTCTTAGGAATAACTTTGTATCTATTGTCTTCTAAACTAGAATCAAACTGGCATATATGTGAGTAATTACAATAATCACATACTATATTTTTATTTTCTTTACATGGTTCTATATCAATTTTACCTTCTATCATGTTTTGGCATATCTCAACCATTTTTTCATTTACATACTTCCTTAATAATTCAAACTGCTCCATGGTTATTAAAGCTTTATTTTTTCCTAAATCTCCTGCCTTTTTCATGTTTGCAGGTATTATAAGAGAGTGTGTTCCAGGTTCTAAAGTATTATCCATTGCCTTAACAACTTTTACGTCGTCTAGTAAAAGACCTTCTAATTTTAATTCTTTTAAAACCTCACTTTTTATTTCTTCTTCTGTTAAATCTCCCTTAGACTTTAATATAGGGTCATCTATTCTAAAATAAAGTATTGCCCCTGGCATAGCTTGATTTTCAACTATATTTTCTGAATTATTTATAAGAGCATCTAAATAAACTAAAAGTTGCATTTGAAGTCCATTATAAAATTTATTTAAATCAAACTTTTTAGAACCAGTTTTATAATCTATAATTCTTAAGTATGTTTCACCATCTAAATTTAATTTATCAACTCTATCTATTCTTCCATTTAAATAAAAACTTTCTCCTGAAGGAAGGTCTAGTTTTATTGAATTCACATCTTTAGAAAATCCAAAGGCTAATTCATTTTTGTAAATTTCAAAATCACTTCTCTTCATCTGTTCACTAATTACCATAACTGATTTTGTAAGAATTCTTTTAAATCTATCTGTAAAATAAGAGTATCTCTTTGAACTATTTAATATGGATGACTTATTATTTTTAACCTGATTATCAACTAAAGAATTTATTATGTTTCTGCAATTCTCCTTGCTTAAATCACTCCATTTTAAATCTTTTTCCTTAATTTCATTGGTAAACTCATCTAATATTTCATGCATAAAGCTACCTAAATCAGGCGCCGTAAACTCATATATTTTTCTGTCCTTAGCTTTTAATCCATATTGTATATAGTAAGCAAATGGACACTGGGCATATCTTTCTAATCTTGAAACGCTTAGTGAAATTTTATTTTTATTATCTTCATAAAGCTTTTTAGCCTTTTCCTTTGAAATATTATTTTCTAAATTAGTGTATTCAAGTCCCTTCTTTACATACTCTATTCTTTCTTTCCACTTAGGTTCTCTTAAATACCAATCATAAACATATTTCCAATAGTCCTCTATATCAGCACCATCATAATTTTTTCTAATTGCTATCATAAGCTCATTTAAAGTAGGAATCTTAGCAGAAATTTTCTCATACTTATCATCTACTAATTTAAAGCCTTCACTTTCTTCCTTTACATTTGGAAGTATCTTTTTAAGTCTATGAACTATAATAGAAGGTCTTTGAGATTTACCTTCAAAATCTGCTAAAGGATAAGTAACAACTAAGTATTCCTCTGCTATGGTAAAGGCTGTGTAAACTAAAAACTGCTCTTCAAAAATTTTAGTTCTAGTATCTGAAGCTAGTGAAATCCCTTTTTCAAGTAAAATCTCTCTATCATTATCTGATAATATTCCTTCTTCTTTGCTAGCTGAAGGGAGTACCCCATCATTTACTCCTATAATATATAAAGCCTTTGTTCCTCTACTTTTTATTCTTGTTATATCTCCTATGTTTACTTGATCTAAGGCTACAGGAATTAATCCCATTTCATATTGAGATAATCCAATATTTAATACTTTCATAAATTCATTTAAATCCATAACTTCATTTCCTAGAACATCAACTGCCTGCTCTAAAACATCTATGAAAATATCTCTTACCTCAGAATATTCCTTTGCCTCAATAGCCATATCATTTTCCTTGAAATACTCAACATATTTATCTATGGTATCCATAACATCTAATTTAGAGTCTAAAAATTCATATAAAATTGTGGCAAATTCCTTTAAGGTTTTCTTTCCTTTACACTCTTTGTTAAACTCATCTAAAGGAGTTACTATAGTCTCTCTAATATCATTTAACCTTTCTAATCTTTGCTTATTTTCCTCTGATATCTCTCCTTCTTTTAAAATGCTAGAACTATAGTTAATCCATTCTTCCATCCACTTTTTACCCTTTATTCCATAGGCCAATACATAGTTTTCTAGTTCATCAATAAGCTCTGCCCCTTCAACCCCTCTAAACTCTTTAATAAGGCCAGTTTTAAGATATTTAAACATGCTTTCATAAGTCCAATTCTTGCTTATTATATCTACTGCTGAATTTATAAAAACAATAAGTGGATTACTAGCTATATCTATCTTTTTATCTATATAATAAGGAATCTCATACTCTGCAAAAATAGCTGATACAACCTTCTCATAATTATCTACCTCTCTGCATATTACTGAAATATCCTTAAATCTGTATTGCTTCTCTCTAACAAGTCTTAATATGTCCTTAGCTACAAACTCTATTTCATCGTAATTATTATTTGCTCTATAAAGCCTTAAACTATTATTTTTCCCTCTATACTGTTTAAAAGGATATGCATAGAGTTGCTTTTCTATATGTGCTAATTCCTTATTCTCTTTGAATCTATATGGGATATCTTCATTTAAATTAATATATCCATTAAAAGCAACTCCTTCTTCTTGTATTAAATTCATTAATCTTTTTTCTGTATTTTTTGTAGCTACAAAAAGATCGCTTTCCCCTTTAAGAGAATTTACTTCATCTATGGATAAAGTTATGTTAACACTTTTAGCTCTTTTTAATAATTTTCCTATAACACTTAACTGATTTGGAGTAAAGGAACTAAACTCATCTATCCAAATTTCAGCTCCATCATATAAAGAACATCCATCTAACTTCTCATTTAATAGTAAAAGTTGATCCTCTTCATCAACATATCCCTCATGAAGTCTTGAGTTAAATTCATTAAAAACATCCTTTAATTCTTCCATCTTCATTTTTAGATTTTCATCTTCTATTTCATTAATAGTTAAATCCAAAACTTCATTATTAACATTATACTTTTTAAACTCAGTTATTGTTTTTGATGCTATGTCTATAAATCCCTTTTGTCTAGAAGCATTTTTAAACACAGTCATATTATCCCCTAAATCTTCTAGCACCTTAAAAATAAGCATGCTTTTACCAGCATCCCCCATAATAGTTCTAGTTGCTCCTCCACACTCATTAAAAACATTGTGAGCAAGTCTTTTAAAACTAAGAACCTCAGCATTTAAAACATACCTTTCTCCTATGGAATTTAACACTTTATTCTCAGTCTGAAAAGTAAATTGTTCTGGGACAAGTAAAATTAATTTGTTGGTAGGTGAATTATTTATTTTCTTTTTTATTTGATTTATACAAAAAGTACTTTTACCAGTACCCGCTCTTCCATATATAATTTTTAAGCCCATATTTACACCTCGAAATTTATTTATATATTTCCAAATTATTACCTCTTATAATAACATTTTATACTTAATTATGCCTTTTAAATAGCAATATGACAAAAAAAATATATGAGGTATTTTATTATAGAAATAGATTACAATACATTATATAATAATGGTGAAATCATAAATAATCATAAAGATGGTTATTAACCAATAAGGGGTGTTTTAAATGAAAATAGGTGATACTTTCAAAAAATTTATGGATACTACAGCTGAAATTGAAACTAAGCTTGGCAATCCAATGGCATGTTTTCTTGAAGAGCAAGAGAAAGAAGAAAAAGAGAAAAAAGCACACCATAAAGAAGTAAAAGCTAAGGGAAAAAATGATAATTAAAATATAATTTATTAACATAAAAATTGAAATTATCAACAGAAAATATAAAACTCTAATGTTTTTTGTGTATAACATTAGAGTTTTTTTTTTAATAATTTTCTATTCTAATAGGTCCTCCTATAATATCTCTTCCAACAAAAAGTGATCCCTTTTCATCAACCTTTATTGTCCACTTTATAAGTGAAATCTCTCCACGCTCAATTTCTATAGCTGTAATAGTTCTAGGTAATACACAGCACCCTATGTTAAAGTATGTTGATTCATTCCTACTTTTAGGAAATAGTGTTTTATGCGTATGTCCTAAAATAACTCTAGTTTTATTTTCCTCTGCCCACTTGCTTATTTTCTCATCAAATAAATTTCTTTTATTATTACTCTTTGCAGGACTTGTAGGATCTTTAAATCCCATAAAAGCCTCTAAAATAGCCCAGACATATCTCACTAAAAATTTTGATAAAAATGCTAATTCATTATTTAAAAAGTCTATTTGATGACCATGAATTACAAAAAAATCTTTTTTACTTTCTTCATGCACTAATACTAAAGATTCATATATCTCTAAAGTACTATAAAAATCTGAAGCGGAGTGATTAAATCTATTTCTTCTCTTGTTTTTCCTTAAAAATTTTATTTTACTCTTATCCTTATCATGATTTCCATATATCATATAAAGTCTATTTTTTTCTTTAAATTCTTCTAAAACTTCATAGATCTCATAATTCATATCATATATCTCTTGTATATCTTTAAACTTCCATAATTCATCACCATCTCCAACTTCTATATAAGTAAATTTATTTTTATAATAATACCTTATAGCTGATAGATAAATGTTGATATTAGGAGCTAAACTATCTTTATATGTGCCATCTCCCCTATGACAATCACTAAATAAGACTATTTTAGAATTACTATTAAAAATAATTTCTTTAGAATTATTTTTAATATCATTTAGTTTTTCAACTTTCATTCATAACTCCATAAAATACTGCTTCATATATATTTATATTTTTCTTGGATTAATATATGCTCTGTGATAAATAATTTAAACTTTATTGAAAATAAATCTAATTCAAATCACTTTTCTTAGGAATAATAATATGTTAATTAGTTAAATTTCATAAAAATTCTTTATTTTAATTACTCTTAATTACTCAAATTCAAATTTATGGTATAATATTTTTTAATTAAGGAGGGGAAATCTATATGAGTACATTTCTTTATTTTATATTTTTTACTTTTATTATTTATATATTACTTACTGGATTTTTTAAAAAGGTTTTTAAGGAAGCTTTTATCGAACTTTTAAATGAAGACAATGAAAAGCTTAAGCTATTTATTAAGGAATGTCTTAGAGAACATGACTTCTCTAAAAGAAATAAAAATTAAGCAAAAAAAAGCATCTAGTAAAACTAGATGCTTTTGGCGGAGAATCCGGGATTTGAACCCGGGCGCCGGTTGCCCGACCTACTCCCTTAGCAGGGGAGCCTCTTCAGCCACTTGAGTAATTCTCCATAATATCCCATTTTTATTTTTTATAAAAAAAATGGCGGAGAGAATGGGATTCGAACCCATGGTACGCTCACACGCACGCCGGTTTTCAAGACCGGTGCCTTAAACCAACTCGACCATCTCTCCGCGGTACGATAATTATTATATCAACGGTTTAAATTTATGTCAATACTTTTTTTATAAAAAAATAAAAATAAAAGATACTATATTTCATTTAAATACAGTATCTTTTATATAAAATTTAAAACCTATACAAAAATAAGTTTATTATCTATCCTTACAGCAATATTTGCAACCACATCCAGGTCTTCCTGGTTTGTCAGGTTTTTCTGGTCTTTCAGGCCTTTCATTATTTTTGCATTTTTTATAGCATTCAATTGTAGCAAATAAGTGTTTAAAAGCTTCAAAAACTGTCTTGTCTAATTCCCTATCTAATTCCATTGCTTCACAGAATAAAGATTTTTGTTTTTTTCTTAAACATTCTAATCTTTCTTCTAATTCATCAATTTCTTTTTGAATATATTTTACACCTTCAAGTTTTTCTTCAACTGCTTCATTAAGTTCAGCAGATTCTCTAGTTAACTCTTCAGCTACTTTCTCTAACTTTCTACATTTATGACAATTATCCTCATATTTATCCCAATTACATTCACAATTACATTTATAGTTATATTTACAATTATCCATAATAATTACACCTCACTTTTATTTCACCTAATTTATACTATGTTAATGATTTATTTTTTGACACAAAAATAAAAAAAACGGTATTTTTAATACCGTTTTTTTAACTCTATACTAAACTTATTTATTTTAATATATAACTATAAATCTAATTATATATTTCTTCTAAAAAAAGCTATAATTATTTTAGTAAATCACATCTCATATATTCTTTTAAAGCTTCTGGTATAACTACTGATCCATCTTCTTGTTGATAGTTTTCTAATATAGCAGCTACAGTTCTTCCAATAGCAACCCCTGATCCATTTAATGTATGAACAAATTGTGGTTTTTCCTTTGGAGAATTTTTATATTTAATGTTAGCTCTTCTAGCTTGGAAATCTTCAAAGTTTGAACAACTTGAAATTTCAACATATCTATTGTAGCTTGGCATCCAAACTTCTATATCATATTTTAATGCAGCAGTAAATCCTAAATCACCTTTACATATTCTAACTATTCTATATGGTAATCCTAAACCTTGTAATACAGATTCAGCATCTTGAACTAATTTATCTAATTCTTCATAGCTTTGCTCAGGTTTACAGAACTTAACTAACTCAACTTTATTAAATTGGTGTTGTCTTATAAGACCTCTTGTATCTCTTCCTGCTGAACCAGCTTCTGCTCTGAAACAAGCACTATATGCAGCATGTTTTATTGGAAGTTTATCTCCCTCTAAAGTTTCATTTCTGTACATATTAGTTACAGGAACCTCAGCTGTTGGTATTAAGAAATATCCATTGTTTTCTACCTTGAAAGCATCTTCTTCGAATTTTGGAAGCTGACCAGTACCAGTCATACTATCTCTATTTACCATGTATGGTGGTAATACTTCAGTGTATCCATTTTCAAATGTGTGTTTATCTAAGAAGTAGTTTATTATAGATCTCTCTAATCTAGCACCCATTCCTTTGTAAACTGTAAATCTTGATCCAGCAACCTTTCCACCTCTTTCGAAGTCTAAAAGATCTAAATCTGTTCCTAAATCCCAGTGTGCTTTTGGTTCAAAGTTGAATTTAGTAGGTTCTCCCCATCTTTTTATTTCAACATTGTCCTCATCAGTTTCCCCTTCTGGAACAGCTGGGTTTGGTATATTAGGAATTCTTAGCATGATGTAGTTAATTTTATCATTTAACTCAGCAACTTTAGCATCATCAGCCTTTATTTTATCTCCTATTTCTCTCATTTCAGCCATTACTTCTGTAACGTCTTCTCCAGCTTTTTTTCTCTTTGGAATTTCAGCTGATACTTCGTTTCTTTGTTTTTTTAAAGCCTCAACATCAACTAAAATTTTTCTTCTTTCTTCATCTAAAGCTATAACTTCGTCTATAACATTTACATCAAAGTCTTCTCCTCTATTAGATAAAGCTTTTTTCACTTCTTCAGTATTACTTCTTAACTTTTTTAAATCTAACATTGCCATTCTCCTTTCAAGAACCTTATTTATATTTAAAATTTTATTAACTAAAAAAATATATAAAAAAGGAGCCTCCATTCCCTATAAAAAGGGACGAAAAGACTCCGCGTTGCCACCCTAATTGATAAAATCAAAAAAAGATTTTATCCTCTTAAAAACTTTAACGGTTAATTCCGTACTGCTCATCACAGTCCCTCACAGGTGGATTCATGAAAATATTGTACTAGTTCACACCAAAACCACTAGCTCTCTGAAAGCAATATATAACATTACTAGCCTGATCAACGGTTTATTATTAATTTAAACATAATATATAAAAAATATACTTTAATATTTGCTTTTTGTCAATTCTTAACTATCTTTTGGTAAATTTTTTGTGCATATAATGTCTACGCCAGTATTCATTATATTTTTACATACCACATTTCCACTTTTAGTTGGCACTCCAACGTATAATCTACTTAAAACATTTGAAAAATCAATCCACTTAGATATCTCAACTGGTTTATTACTTTTTACAGGAACTACATTATATTTTTTAGATCCTCTAACTCTTACCACACTAGTAAATATATCTTTATGCATTAAACCACCCCTTTAGACTCTATCAAATTCCTTAATTCTAGATGCTAAAACCTTGGAATTTTTTGAATCCTCAACTATTTCTGTTGGCTTTTTTTCAAGCTCTCTTGCTAATATATTTATTATTTTGCTTATACAGTAAGCTCCATGACAAGTTCCAAAGGTAGCACCTGTTCTTCTTTTTACACCCTCAACAGTTCTTGCCCCTAGTGGACGTCTTATGCAGTCTACAATTTCCCCTTCACTAATACCATTACAAAGGCATACTATCTTTCCATACCTCTTATCTAAGGATATAAGTTCATTTCTCTCCTCATTAGATAATTCTCTAAAACGATAGAATTCCCTTCTTTTATCTACAAAGTTTTTATTTAAACTGCAATTTAATTTATCTATTATCTCATCACATATTATCTTAGATACAGCTGGGGCTATAGTAACCTCTCCATAGTGATTACCCATAACCTTTATATATCCCTTATTTTTTCTACTATCATCTATAATTAGTCTATCCTGATTATGATTATCATAGAAAATATCCTTAACATGTTTTCTACTAATGCTATTTATCATCTCTTTAGCTATTTTTAATGACTTCATAAAACCTAATGAATTATTTGAGTTTATACCTATTAAAGTATCTCCATTAACAGTATTCTTTTGAATTATAAACTCCTCTTCATTTTTTAATTTAACAACTATATTTGATGTTTTTTCTTTTATTTCATCATTTAATAATAGGTAATATGTTTTTAAAGCATTTTTTTGTTCATAATCTTTATCTTGATCTATAGTATAATGTTCACCTGGAGTTGTATTTATAACAAATCTACAAGTAAATTTATTCTTATTCGTAGTTACTTTAAAGCCTTTAGCTATGCTTTGAATATCTAAAACTATTTCCTCTAATCTAAAGCTTACTCCATTATCATAAGCTATTTCAGCAAATCCTATAGCTAAATCATATGGACTTGTAACAGCTATATTTTCTGAATACATAGCTTTCTTTATTTCACCTTTATAATTAGGTTCTATTTCTCTTGCTCTTTTTTCATCAATTAAATAAATATTATTTATTCCTCTTGATTTAGCTCTCTTATAGTTCTCTTCAATTATTCTAACTGTTTCATCATTATCAGCTATAGTTAAATGTCCTACCCTCTTAAATGGAACATTTAATTTTTTAGTTATTTCAGGTAACATCATGTTTCCCATATTCTCTAAGTAACTCATTAAATTGTCCTTGCATTCAGAACCGTCATATACAATTGCTGTATTAACAAAGGAAACATCATCTGCAATATCAAAATCCTTCTCTATAAGAGCTATATTTAAGTTATACTTTGATAACTCATACGCAACAGAGCATCCTATGATTCCTCCACCTAATATCAACACATCATAATCCATATGTTTCACCCCTAGCTCTTAGATATATTCCACTAAAAATTATATCATAAAATATATATACTATTGTAATCATTCCTAAAATTATAGCAATATAAAAAAAGAGTATTCAAGTAAATTTCTATAAAATCTTAATAAATTAAGATTAGAAAAATCTACTTAAAATACTCAAATTTATTTTATATAAATTACAATATAAAATTTTTAACTAGTCCTTAGTTATTTTTTAAGAACTAATAATTAATTTACTCTTGTGACATTTTGTTTAAAACATCTCCTAATTTATTTATAAACTCTCCATAAGTTGCCCAGTCACCATTTTTTTGAGCATCTATAGCTTTATTAAATAAATCAGCAGCTTCCTTTACTCCTCTCTTATCTGAAGTTGTTTCAGTCTTTGGAGTTTCATCCTTATTTGAGTTTTTATTCTCTTCAGATGAATTATAATTAAATAGCTTTAAAAGTGCCTTTTCTATATTTTCTTCTATAACTATTTTATCTCCATTAGAAAGAATTACTCTTTTCATTTCAGGCATACTATTTTCTGAATTTGCCTTTAAATAAATTGTATTTAAATATAGTAATGAATCTTCTATAGGAACAATAATTATATCACCATATATAACCTCAGATCCTTTCCCAGCCCAAAGACTTATTTCCTTAGAAATGTTAGGATCCTGTTGTATTCTATTCTTAAATAAAATTGGACTATATATAGTTCTTTGAGGAGGGAATTTATACATAACTAGTTCTCCATAGTTATCTCCATCCATTCTAGCTCCTAAAAGTGCTACCATACTTTGTTTGCCTCTCATATTAAAATAATCTAGAAGCATCATTTCAACATTTTCTTCATCTGGTAATTTCGTCATAAGATAAAGGCCTTCATTTTCAGCTTCATTGTTTTTATTTTCTTTTGCCTTATTAAGAATAGATTCTTCCTTACCTTCATCTCCTTGACTTAGGTTCTCTCCTCCATGCTTAACAACCTCTAGTGATCTATCCCATAAATCTTCCTCAGTAAATAGTTTAATAGGATCATCTACATGATATTTTGTTAATACCTTACTTTGTAATTCAAATAAGTCTTGAGGATATCTAAAATGCTCCTTTAAATCCTCTGGCATTTCTGATAAAGGCTTAAATAAACCTTTATAT
>OKWQ01000235.1_pt1 | contig 25564 bp, 19 predicted proteins | sample 1607071 | NCBI WGS metagenome assembly OKWQ01 (sample SAMN07501039, study PRJEB24779) | human gut metagenome
AGCCTTCCAAACGCCTGCCATGGTCCGCCCCCTTCTCTTTCCGCGCACTACTTCAATCTACAAAGCGTCCCCTTCCTTAGCAAAACCCAAATTTTAGCTTCATCAGTTTATCTTCTCATAAATAAAAGGGAATATCTCCAGGCTCCTCTTCAAGATCCCCTGCACCTGGGCAATAAACATCCCATAGTTTGTAATCGGTACATTGGCATCTTTGGCACATTGTATCCGGTACTTCATCTCCCGTTCATTCAGAGTACAGCCGCCGCAGTGAATAATCAATTTGTATTTCGATAAATCAGAAGGAAATTCCACTCCGCTTGTAAACTCCAGATTAATTGCTGCTTTCGTGTATTCTTTCAGCCAGGCGGGAATCTTAACTGTTCCGATGTCATTGCACTGTCGATGGTGGGTACATCCCTCCGAAATTAATATGGTGTCTCCATCTTTTAGATTCTCTAACGCTGCCACCCCTTCCACCAAAGTCTTCAGATTTCCTTTATGCCTTGCAAAAAGAATGGAAAATGAAGTGAGCAGAATATCCCGGGGTGTTTCTTTGTCAGCCTGTTTGAAAGCCTGGCTGTCAGTTATTACAAGTTTTGGAGGCTGTGCCAGTTTCTTAAGGGTTTTGGCCAGATCCACATCCTGTACCACCAACGCAGATGCCCTTGCCTCCAGGATATCCCGAATTGTCTGCTGCTGCGGCAGAATCAGCCGGCCCTTTGGAGCCGCTTTATCTACAGGCACTACCAGCACTACCATGTCAAGAGGATCCAGCAAATCCTGCACAATAGGAATTTCCGGCTTATCATGCGGTGCCTGGCTTGCGATCAGTTCTTTTAGCTTATAAATATTTTGTCCGGTAACCGCACTGACTGCTATATAATTGGGAAGTCCCAGGCATAATTTATTTATCTCGTCTTCCGATAAACTCTCTGACTTATTAAAAACTACTACATAAGCAATCTGTTTCTCTTCGATCTTTTTCACCAGCGCATAATCCTGGCTGGTCATTCCAAGGGATGCATCCACCACCAAAACGGCAATATCTGTTTTGTTCAGGACCTGATAACTTTTTTGTACACGCAAAGCGCCAAGCTCCCCTTCATCATCGATCCCAGGTGTATCAATCATTACTACCGGTCCCAGGGGAAGCAGTTCCATTGCCTTTGACACCGGATCCGTCGTCGTTCCTTTTACATCCGATACTATTGCCAGGCTCTGGCCGGTGATCCCATTAATGACACTGGATTTTCCTGCATTTCTTCTCCCAAAAATCCCAATATGCACCCGGTCAGCCGAAGGTGTACTGTTTAATCCCATATGTGTCCTCCTAACTTTATCTAAATAGCTTAATCCTAATCTTTATCTCACGAGCTTAATCCTAATCTTTATCTAACGAACTTAATCTCATCAAAACCTGAAGTCTCGTTTTCCTTCTTCTATTTCCTCCAGATTCCGGCATAAGATTTCCCGGATCTTTTCCTTTGGAACATTTCCAATTTCATTTTTGATCAGCTCATAACCAATCCTCCTTGTGTCTTCCGATGCATAATCCAGCAGATACTCTTTCAGAGTCATAAGTGCGTTTGGATGACAGCAGTTCAGTATCTGACCACTCTTACACAGGCTCATAAACCTGTCGCCGGTTCTTCCCTCTCTATAACAGGCTGTACAGAAGCTCGGTATGTACCCTAACCTCATAAGCCAGTTTACGACCTCATCCAATGTACGATTATCACTCACATCAAACTGGGATGAATTATCGTCTTCTTCTTCCGGGTGGTCATAACCGCCTACACTTGTTCTGGATCCGCCGCTGACCTGAGAAATTCCCAGATGCAATACTTTTTCCCTGCATTTCTGGCTCTCTCTGGTGGAGACAATCATGCCGGTATAAGGCACGCTGATCCTGATACAGGCAACTAGTTTGGCAAAGGTTTCGTCATCAATACCATTATCAAATGCATTCGGGTCAATATCATCTGCATGACGGATTCTGGGCACACTGATGGTATGCGGTCCAACCCCATGCACAGCTTCCAGATGTTCCGCATGCATTAACAATCCTACAAACTCATAGCGAAACAGTTCGAGCCCAAAGAGCACACCGATCCCAACGTCATCAATACCGCCCTCCATTGCACGATCCATAGCCTCCGTATGATAAGTATAATTATGTTTTGGACCTGTGGGATGCAGTTTTTCGTAACTTTCTTTATGATAAGTCTCCTGAAATAATATATAAGTTCCAATTCCCGCATCTTTTAATTTGCGGTAATTTTCCACGGTCGTAGCAGCAATGTTAACATTGACACGGCGGATTTCTCCGTTTTTATGTTTGATACTGTAAATTGTTTTAATGCTTTCCAGCACATATTCTATGGGACAGTTTACCGGATCTTCCCCCGTTTCCAATGCCAGACGCTTATGTCCCATATCCTGCAGTGCCACAACTTCTTTCACAATTTCTTCCTGTGACAGCTGTTTTCTTGCAATATGTTTATTCTTCGCATGGTATGGACAGTAAACACAACCATTCACACAATAATTTGACAGATACAGCGGCGCAAACATAACAATACGGTTGCCATAAAAATCTTTTTTAATCTGTTCCGCCAACGCATAAATTTCCTGATTCTTTTCTTCTATATCACAGTCCAGAAGAAGAATGGCTTCCCGATGGGTAAGGCCTTTTCTCAGTTTCGCTTTTTCAATCACTTCGCTTATCAGTTTTTCATTATGCTTATTTGCCTCTGCGTAAGCCAGCGTGTCTAAAATTTCCTGATGGCTGATAAATTCTTCTGCTTTTAAAGATTTTATATCATACATAATTTTACCTTCTCTCGTATTTTCTATGATTTTATTCCATGAAACGTCAAGTTACCTGAAATCCACATTGTCCCCTCTGGACACAACTACTTCATACCCGATAGAACGCATCCTGCGCTCCATGCACTGTCTGCATTCAGCCGCTTCATCTCCGGTACAGATCTTATTGTCATAAAGGAGGTATTTATCCCGAACGCCCTGTGGTGACAGATTCGGCATCACCACATTGGCACCTGCCAGAATGCCCAGTTCCCTGCCTTTTGGATGAATCGTCCCAAGCGCTGTGGTTGAGGGCAGTAATGCCTTTGGCAGCATCAGCCGCAAAAGTCCCAGCATAAAAAGAGTTAATTCCAGCGTTCCGCTTTTTTCTTTGGCAAAAGGTGTATCGTGATGGGAAATAAACGGTCCGATTCCTACCATCTGCGGCTGCAATTCTTTTAGGAATAACAGATCCTCCGCCAGATTCCCGGCAGTCTGACAGGGGGATCCTACCATGAATCCACTTCCCACCTGATACCCAATCTTTTTCAGATCATACAGACAATTCTTTCGTGCCGCTCCGGATAGCTTTGCGGGGTGCAGTCTGGCATAATGTTCTTCATTTGCCGTCTCATGACGCAGCAGATAACGGTCCGCCCCTGCATCAAAGAACAATTTGTAGGTCTCATAAGATTTTTCTCCCACAGACAGTGTGATGGCACAATCCGGATACTTATCACGTATACTTCTTATGATATCCGCCATCCGTTCATCGGTATAGTAGCCATCTTCACCGCCCTGCAATACAAACGTACGAAATCCCAGCAGATATCCCGTTTCACAGCAGCCTAAAATTTCATCTTTACTCAATCTGTAACGAATGGCCTTCTTATTGCCGCTTCGGATACCGCAGTAATAGCAGTCGTTCCTGCAGTAATTGGTAAATTCAATCAGTCCCCGGATATAGACATCATGGTTGTAATATCTGGTCCTGACCTGTCTCGCCTTTTCAAAAAGGTAGTCACTGACCTCCTGATCATAATTCAGAATCAGATAGGTGAATTCTTCCGCACTAAGAACCTGACAGACAGCGAGCCGGTCAATATATTCTTTGCAAATTTTTCTATGTTCCATATATTTTTTTAACACCTCCCTAATCAGACTTTTGAGTAAACGGTCTTGGTACTGACACCGCTTAGCATTCCCAGTTTACCAGACAGTGCACTGATCGCATCCTGCGGAGCATCCAGGATAACACTGATAATTGAAACTTCTTTCGGACGGTAAGGTACCCCCATCCTTCCCACCACATATTCTGCATATTGGTGGAGCAGATGATTCACTTCCTCTGCCGCCCGGTTGTCTTCTACTATAATTGCAATTACTGCAATCCTTGTATCCATATTTCACTTCCTTTCCACGCAAAAAAGCCGGTACTAATTACAGCACCGGCTATAGAGCATGTTTAACAAATATACACTGCCGGAAACTGCTGTTCCGCCAGTGTTTTCATTTTGCCTAAATTAATGACTTTGTCTTCATGGCCCTTTCCCCTCAGGTGCTGCCCTTTGGAGTTTGGAGATATGATAATTATACCATGGTGCTATATTATTCACAAGATAAAGTTCCTTTTTCTCGCTACTGGCTGGATTGAGTACTAGTTACAAAGTCACAATATCAGAGTCTGTTTGAGAATGCATAGCGCTACCTCCACGTAGTCAGAGTCTGTTTGAGGATGCAGAGCGCTACCTCCACGTAGATGGAACAAATAAAATCAGCATCGGCAGCAGTTCCAGTCTTCCTGCCAGCATATCAAAAGACATCACAAGCTTAGACAGATCGGAAAAAGCCGCATAATTTCCGGTAGGACCTACTACGCCCAGTCCGGGCCCTACATTGTTTAAGGTTGCCGCGATTGCGGTAAAGTTTGTGGTCATATCCATATTATCCAGGGAAATGATCATCAGGGAGATTACAAAAATAACTGCATAGATGACAAGGAATGCATTTACAGAACGTACAACATCATGTTCGACCAGCCTTCCATCTATTTTAACTTTCTTGATGCTCCTTGGATGGGAAATCATTGTAATCTCCTTTTTTACCCCTTTAAATAAAAGGATTATACGGGATACTTTAATTCCCCCTCCGGTACTGCCTGCACAGGCACCAATAAACATTAACAGCACCAGTATCGTCCGTGCTATTTCCGGCCAGGTCTCATAATCTACCGTGGCATAACCGGTGGTGGTGATAATGGATCCTACCTGGAATGCGCTTTGGTGAAATGCCATAAAGAAAGAAGGAAACATATCCCTGACACTAAAAGCAATCACCAGTATGGACGTACCTATGATTCCAAGATATGCCCATAATTCACCGGTCCGCAGCGCTTCCTTCGGCCGCTTAACCAAAAACAGATAGTAAACATGAAAATTAATTCCAAACAAAATCATGAAAACCGTAACAATTCCCTGCAAATAAGTGGAATAACTGCTTATGCTGTCATTTTTAATGGCAAAACCACCGGTACCCGCAGTACCAAAAGCAATGGTAAGGGCATCAAACAATGGCATTCCCCCTATTAAAAGAAATACAATCTCTACGACGGTCATTCCCAGATATATGCCATATAAAATCATTGCGGTTGTCCGAACCTTAGGTACCAGTTTATTAACAGATGGTCCCGGTGATTCCGCTCTCATTAGATGAATGCCCGAATCACTTTTCGTAGGGATAATTGCCAGTATAAATACCAGCACACCCATCCCCCCTACCCAATGGGTAAAGCTTCGCCAGAACAATGCTGTCTGGGACAAACTTTCCACTTCTGTTAATATGCTGGCTCCGGTTGTGGTAAATCCGGAAACGGTTTCAAAAAATGCGTCCGTCATAGATGGTATTTCCCCGGATATGACGAAAGGCATGGCACCTAAAATACTCAGTATAATCCAGCTTAGGGCAACAATAACCAGACCTTCCTTTGCGAACATGGTCCTGTCTTTCGGTTTCTTAAATGTCATGGTGAAGCCGATAGCCGCACACAACAGCATAATAGCAGCAAATGAAAATCCGCTTTTCTCTTTGTATATTATAGATACGATGCATGGGAGTGCCAGGAAGACAGCTTCAAAATAACAGATATATCCCAACATGTATCTAATCATTGCGTAATTCATAGTTCCCTCCGGGCCGCCTTTTACAGCGGCTCAAGAGCGTACACGCTCTATACCTTTCTTTAATTTAGTAAAATATCGCTGATATCGTTCAGCCCCATATTTGTAGTAACAATTACAACCGTATCTCCCATTTTTATCACATCTTTTCCTTTGGGGATAATAATCTGTCCGTTTCTATGAATACAGGCAATTAAAAGACCATTTTTCAGTTCCAGCTCTTCTAATGAAATATTCAGAAGCGGCGCGTTATCTTTTATAATAAACTCCAGTGCCTCTACTTTATTTCCAACCAGCCGGTACAGTGTCTCAACATTACTGCCTATAGAATTTTTCATTGCCCGGACAAAACGGATGATACTTTCTGACGTAACATATTTGGGATAAACAACACTATCCAGATCCAGCCCATCAATGACTTCATCAAAATTAATGCTGTTGATCTTTGTTACCGTCTTCATCTCGCCTTTACTTCTGGCAAACAACGACAATACAATGTTTACTTCATCCAGGTTGGTAAGCGCGATAAATGCATCCATACGGGCAAGTCCCTCTTCCAGCAATAAATTTTGGTTGATTCCATCTCCGTGAATCACCGTTGCTTTCGGAATCAGCTCACTGAGTACTTCACATCTGTCCCTGCTTTTTTCCACAATTTCCACATCAATTCCCATGCGGAGCAGCTGATTTGCCAGATAATAGGCAATGGAACCTCCTCCGACGATCATTGCTGTATGTGCACGGTTTGTTCCAACCTTAATATGTTTAAAGAAACTATTTGACAATTTTGGCGGCGCAACAATCGATACAATATCTTTTTCATGCAGTACAAAGGTACCGGTAGGAATGATGACTTCGTCCTTACGTTCAACCATACATACCAGAACATTACATCGCAGCTTTGATGTAATTTCCCTTACCTCCATATTATGTAAAACAGAACCTTCACGGATCTTGAACTTCAGCAATTCCACCCTGCCTTTTGCAAAGGGCTCAATTTTAATTGCCGATGGAAATCTCATAACCCGTGCAATTTCCATTGCAGCTTCATACTCGGGATTTATAACCATTGCAAGTCCCAATTCTTCCTTAATAAACCGAATCTCATGATTGTATTCCGGATTTCTTACTCTGGCTATAGTCTGGCAGTTACCTGCCTTTTTCGAAATCAAACAGCAAAGCAGGTTCAGTTCATCCGAACCGGTAACCGCGATCATCAGATCCGCTTCTTCAATTCCCGCCTCTACCTGGGTTAAATAACTGGCACCATTCCCCACCAGTCCTATTACGTCAAATTCATTGGATAAACTCTGCACCACATCATATTTGCGGTCAATTACTGTTACACTGTTTTCTTCCTTACTAAGCTGCTCCGCCAGGGTTGCCCCAACTTTTCCGCAGCCTATAATAATAATCTTCATGTTTTCCTCCAAAGTGTCTTAATAAAATCTTTTTTTCTTTTCGCATAATTTTAATATAAAATTATCATGATTATGTAAAATTTTAATGCGAATTTAGTATTATGCCACCAATTTTAATGTGTTCTTAATACGCATAAAGACATTGTACTCAAAGTGGATGAAATAAGCAATAGGGAAAAGGTTTTTTTAGGATAAACTTATGAATCATTACTTAAAATAAAGAATCCTATGTACAAATAAAAATCTTAGACGTGGAAATGAGAATGAGGCTGGCAATAGCCAGCCTCATTCTCACTCTGTTCACCGCTTCTTATCTGCAATACATATTTTCACAGTAACATTCTGCTACTTTGATACCCCCGCCGTTTCAATCACAAATTTAACACTACTCTCTTTATCATCCGCAGTGCCGGCGAAAGTTTTATACTCCTTTCCGGCATCCAGAACTTTATCCAATCTGTCCAGGACACTCTGAATATCCCCGTCAACCGTATCTTTTAATTTGTCCACTGCCTCTTTATCAAACTTTTTCATGCCCTTATTTAATTCTTTGGCACCATCATACAATTCGCCAACACCAGAAGACAGATCCGTGCCTCCTTTTGCCAAGGCGGCAGTTCCTGTTTTTAACTGCGTACTTCCATCTGCAAGCTTTCCGATTCCATCACTGAGTGTGGCTGCTCCTGCTGACAGCCGGCTGCTTCCCTCTGCTAATTGTTTGGTGCCGTCATACAGTTTTGACGCACCGGTATTTAAATCCTGGCTCTTATCTGTCAGAGCTTTCGTCCCTTCTTTTACCGTTTTTCCGGCCTTTTCCAGATCGGAAGCTCCGGATTTTAATTTTTTCCCTTCCTGTTTAATCCGCGCAGCACCGTCTTTCAGGTTTTTATCTGCTTTGTTTAATTCTGCTGCTCCGGTTCTTAAGTCTTTTCCGGCACCCAATACAGCTGAAGCACCGTCTTTCAGGGCTTTATCGTTGCTACCTAATTCCGCTGTTCCTTCTTTTACCGTTTTACTTCCCGCCTGTACGGCTGCTGCACCGTCCTGGAGCTCTTTGTTATTTTTCTGCAGCTCTGAGATTCCGTTCGTTAATTCCTGGTTGTTTGCCGTCAGATTTTTAGCGCCTTCTGTCAGTCCGTTTAGTGCCTGTGGAAGATCTTTTGTCTGCTCAGACAACAATCCGCTTAAACCGCCAAGCTGTTCTAATCCCCCTGCCAGAGATTCCGATCCTTCTGATACTTTCTGAATACCGTTTGCCAGTTCTCTGGCACTCTTCGCCAGCTGGCTGACGCCCTGGCCGTTAATATCATTACTCTGGCTTTGGTTTGGCTGATTTGACTGGTTTGTCTCATTTGACCGGTTAGGCTGTTTCTGGTTTTCCGGTTGCTGATTCTGCTGGGCAACCAGGGAATTCAGGACTGATTTTTGTAATTCAATACTATAGTTCATCTCCTGGATACTTGCATCCAATGCCCCTGAATAAGTTTGATAGGCATCACTAAACTGTGACTTTAAAAGTTCAGGAACGGAAGAAATTTTACTTCTGACATCATTTAAGGTTCGCAGGACTTCTTCATTTTGGGCAATCGATGACTGCAGGCTTGTGATAGCACCTGACTGGTCTGTTCCCACGGAATCAGTCCGGCTGCCCGGATTTCCTGAAGCATTCCCGGATCCGCTTACTGATCCGCTCATAGACTCCAATACCGACGCCAATTGGTCACTTTTTTGATATAAAGTATCCATATTTTCGGATAACTTAGCCGCATTTTCTCCTGCGCTTTTGATTCCGCCGTTAATTCCCGTTATTCCGTCCGGCAGACCGGATGCGTTTTGCCCCAGCTGCTGAACACCTAAAGCAAGGTTTGTTGCACCTGCCACGTATTTTGCCGCACCCTCTTCCACTTTTCCTGCTCCCGCCACATACTGTGCGGTTCCTGCTGCCAGCTGGTCAGCTCCTGTCACATATCCCAAAATTCCGGATGACAGTTTCTTAGAGCCTTCAACATACTGAATTGCTCCTGCTGCCACCTGTTCTGCCCCATCTGCATACTTTGCGGCTCCATCTGTTAATTTTTTAGCTCCATTCACATACCGGGTAGTTCCATCTGCAAGGGCTCCTGCTCCATTTACATATTGTACGGCTCCGTCAGACAGTGTATTGGCACCCTTTATATACTGGCTTAATCCACTGCTAAGTGTACCAACACCACCGGTATACTGACCAATCCCGTTTTTCAGGTCAGATGCTCCGGTGTGCAGAGTTTCGATCCCATCATTTAACGTATTCAGCCCGGTAATCAGTTCTCCCTTTTTACTGTTCAGGGTTCCGATTCCTTCAGCCAGTTCTCCCATTTTTTCATTTACGGTGCCGGTTCCGTCTTTCAGAACTATGCAGGCATCCTTTAACGTCTTTACTCCTTTCAGAAGATCTCCGCTGCCATTTACCAGCTTTTCCGACGCAGATTTCATATCATTCAGAGAATCCTTCAATTCATCAAGGCTGTCTGTCTTATCCAGTCCAAATTCTGACAGAGTATCTGCTGAAGCAACCGTAGCAGTCATAGCCAGTGTAAAATCGGTTGCATCTGCCGTTACATCAAAGGAATCCGGCAAGTCAATATCTTTTCCAAAGTCAGTATCCTTTAGTTTCAGGGAATCTGACAGCCCGGGGAATCCCATACCGATTACGATATTTTTACTTCCATCTGAGATTACCTTTCCGTTTGTGACCTGAACATTGGTAAAATTGGCAGTCGGAAGAATAATACCGGTCACCATCGTAAATGGCGTATACACTTCTCCATCTTTGGCTTGGTTGATATAAGAAAAATGGATTCTGACCTTTCCGCTCTTTCCCGCCAGATCATCCGGGCTGATTTCTTTCTCATCCAGAAAATATGTCACTTTCACTTCAACGGGAAGGGGCTTATCCGTCTCTCCCTGGTAGTAAATATCATTGCCGTTCGCTTTCCAGACAAGGCTGCTGCCATTCTGTTTAAATGTTTCATCACCTTTGACATTTTTAATATTCTGCAGATCTGAGGCATCCTGGATTACCACATCCGTTCCTGAATTTTTCAGCCAGTCGCTGACAATCACCTTATCGGTACTTCCATCTGCTTTAGCTTTTACATAAACCGTTTCTTCTTTATCAACATCCTGCTTTGCCTCTGTCTGGTTTTCCACCTTTTTTGTTTCCTGTTTACCATCTTTTTTTCCGGCATCCTTATCGGAAGCATATACCACTCCTGCGTCCAGACAGCAGGTACTGCCAGCCACCATAACAGCTAGACCGGCAGCCAATGTTTTCTTTAACACTCTATTCTTATTCATGATTCTTATCCTCCTCACCTTATTTTTGCTTTTTAGGTTTAAATCCAATGGATGTGTTTATAATAACTTTGTCAAACACTACAAACATTGCGGGCAGTACCAGGATAACTACCACCGTACTGATTATGGCACCTCTTGAAAGCAGTGTACAAATCGAACTGATCATATCAATCTTAGAATAAAGTCCTACCCCAAATGTTGCTGCGAAGAAACTAAACCCGCTGATTAATATAGATTTCATGGAAGACTGGTGTGCCGTCCGGATCGCATCCATTTTCCCTGCTCCCCTGCTTCTCTCCCTCTGATACTTACTGGTCATCAATATGGCATAATCAACTGTAGCTCCCAACTGTATGGTACCAATTACAATACTCGCCACAAAAGGAAGCGTAATACCGGCATAATAGGGAATCGCCATATTTACAAAAATTGCAAATTCAATTACTGATACCAGAATTACCGGGAGCGTAATTGATTTAAACACAATCATAATTATTACAAAGATTGCTGCAATGGAAGCAATATTTACATTTTTCAAATCCACATCGGTTACATCCGCCAAATCTTTGGTGAGGGGTGCTTCTCCTATTACCATAGATTCCGGACTATATCTTTTAACAATCTCATTTACATCAGCAATCTGTTTATTAACTTCATCCGTTGCAGTCTTATAATCCGAGCAGATAAACTGGACCTCATAATGACCACTTTTCAGCATGCTCTTAAGGTCATCCGGAATCATATCGTCCGGCACTCCGGCTCCTACAAAGGAATCCATGCCAAGCGCCCATTTAACGCCTGCCACTTTCTCTATCTCATCCAGCATCTCCTGTTTATCTTTGACATCCAGCCCATTCTTCAGCAGCACCATATATACATTATTCATATGAAATTCATCGCCCAGTTTTTCGTTTGCAACAGAACTTGCCAGATCCCGGGGAAGTGATTTATCAATATTGTAATACACTTTCGTATGTGCATTTCCGTAAGCCGCAGGTATAATCAGAATGAGAAACAGTACCATCCAAATCCGATAATGCCTCGTAATAAATGCTGAAATGTTATCCAGGCTTGGAATCAGGGATTTATGCTTTGCCTTTTCAATGGGCTTATCAAATATTAATATCAGGGAAGGCAGCAGTGTAACACAGCAAATAACACCAATTACAACACCTTTTGACATTACAACCCCAATATCACGTCCGAGGGAAAATGTCATAAAACAAAGTGCCACAAACCCTGCGATCGTAGTAACGGAACTTCCTGCCACAGATTTGAATGTATTGGATATGGCATGTGCCATTGCACGATTCTTATCTCCTTCAAACCGTATCTTGTTTTCCTCATATGTGTTTAACAGGAAAATGGAATAATCCATGGTAACTCCCAACTGTAACACCGCTGTCAATGCCTGGGTGATATAGGAGATCTGCCCCAGGAACACATTACTGCCCAGGTTATAAACAATCGCTGCTCCGATACTGAATAAAAATAATACCGGTACAACAAAAGATTCCATAGTCAGGCTTAACACCAACAGGGATAAGAGTGCGGCAATTACCACGTAAACCGGCATTTCCTGCAGAGAAAGATTCTTTATGTCTGTAACCACACCGGACATTCCGCTGATAAAACACTGCTTAGAACAGAGGGTACGCATCTCACTTACCGCTTTCATCGTGTTGTCTGCAGAAGTGGTGTCATCAAACAATGCGATCATCATCGTAGCATTACCCTGGTTAAATGCCTCCCGAATACTGTCCGGCAGCATCTCTATGGGAAAGGTAATATCCATAATGCTGTCATACCAGAGTACATCCTTCACATGATCCACATTTTTAATCTCTTCTTTTAGCTTTACCACATCTTTTGGCTCCATATCTTCCACAATCACCATGGAAAATGCACCCATGCCAAACTCATCTACCATAATATCCTGTCCTTTTACTGTCTCCAGGTAGTTTGGCAGATAGCTCAGGATATCATAATTGATTCTTGTGTTCAGATAACCAATCCCTGCCGGTATCAACAGCAGAAGGGATAGTATAAAAATAGGAATACGAAACTTTACAATCTTTTTGCCAATCTTAATCATCATCCTTTTTACATCTCCTTCTTTCATTTAAATGACCACTAGTCATTTACTTTCAAACATGTTATACTATAAAAGTGACCATTAGTCAATCTTTTGAGTATAAATTTTACAATTCTTTTAGAAATAGAATTTGTCCCATTGACTTTTAGTCATTTCTATAGAATAATGATTGTAACACTTCTATGCGAAGGAGATGATTTTGATGAGTAAATTAGAGAGTAATAAAAAGCAAAAAAAAGATGCCCTGTTAAACACCGCCTTTGACTTGTTCATCACAAAGGGTATTCAAAAGACATCCATTGCCGATATTGTAGAGAAGGCCGGGGTAGCCAAGGGAACCTTTTATTTGTATTTTACGGATAAATATGACCTGCGCAACAAATTAATTTCCCATAAGGCAAATCAATTGTTAAGTTCCTCCTATGAGGAAATGAAGACGAAGAATTTTGAAGCCTTTGAAGAGCAGATGATCTTCATGGTAGACAATATCATTGACCACCTGGTTGCAGACAAATCCCTGCTGTTTTTAATTGCCAAGCATTTAAGCTGGGGTATCTTCAAAAATGCCATGACAAGAATGGATAACGATTACGATAAAAATGTATATGAGCTCTACGAACAGATTCTGGCAGAATCCGGAAGAACTTTTGAGGAGCCTGAAATCATGATCTATATGATCATTGAACTGGTAAGCGGCAGTATATACAGTCCCATACTATATGACCAGCCTGCTCCTATTGAGGTGATAAAACCCTATATTTATGATGACATCCGACACATTATCGGAAAACACAGCAAATAAAAAAGCGATAAACTACGATCGCTTTTTTATTTCTTATATGATTTCCCAGGGCTGCTGCTTAAGGCTGCACCGGCAATTCTGCCTCCCTGCCATCCAGAATTCTCATGAATTCTTCTCCGGTAATGGTTTCCTGATCATAGAGATGTTTTGCAAGTTCATGCAGCTTGCCAATATTCTCTTCTATAATTTTTCTTGCCTTCCCGTGCTGTTCCCGTACTACCTCCACAACTTTTTTGTCCACCACAGCTGCCGTATCACCAGAACACATAAGAGAAGTATCCCCGCCCAGATATTGATTCTGGACAGTTTCCAATGCCACCATGTCAAATTCATCAGACATTCCGAATCTGGTGATCATTGCCCTTGCAAGTTTCGTTGCCTGCTCAATATCGTTGGAAGCTCCTGTAGTGACCGAGTGAAATACCAGTTCCTCTGCCACACGCCCGCCTGTAAAAGTTGCGATTTTATTTTCTATTTCCGCTTTCGTCATCAGGTTGTGTTCCCCTTCATCCACCTGCATGGTGTAGCCAAGGGCACCTGATGTTCTCGGAATAATCGTAATCTTGGTAACCGGAGCCGAGTGGTTCTGTTTTGCAGCAACCAGCGCATGTCCGATTTCATGATAAGAGACTATCAGTTTTTCCTTATCCGACAATACCTTGTTCTTCTTCTGATAACCTGCTATTACTACCTCCACGCTTTCCTCTAAATCTCTCTGGCTGACAAACTTTCTGCCATCCCTGACTGCACGGAGTGCTCCTTCATTGATCATATTGGCAAGTTCTGCACCGGATGCTCCCGATGCCATTCTGGCAATTGCATTAAAGTCCACATCATCCGATATCTTTATCTTCCTGGCATGTACCTTCAGGATATCTTCCCTTCCCTTTAAATCAGGAAGTTCCACCGGAACTCTGCGGTCAAATCGTCCCGGTCTTAAAAGTGCCGGATCCAGCGAATCCGGTCTGTTTGTTGCCGCCAGAATAATAACGCCTTTTCTGCCGTCAAAACCATCCATCTCGGTGAGAAGCTGATTTAAGGTCTGTTCTCTTTCATCATTACCGCCCATTCCGCCATTATCACGTTTTTTACCAATCGTATCAATCTCATCGATAAATACGATACATGGTGCTTTTTCATTTGCCTGTTTAAAGAGGTCACGAACCTTTGCCGCCCCCATACCTACAAACATTTCCACAAATTCCGAACCGGAAATTGAGAAAAAGGGAACACTGGCTTCCCCGGCAACTGCTTTTGCAAGCAGCGTTTTACCAGTACCCGGAGGTCCTACCAGCAGTGCACCTTTTGGCATGGTTGCACCAATCTCGGTATACTTTGCCGGATTATGCAGGAAATCAACGATTTCTGTCAGAATTTCTTTAGCCTCATCCTCACCTGCCACATCTGCAAATTTAATACCCGTTGTGGACTCTACATACACTTTGGCATTGCTTTTCCCAAAGGACATGGCATTTCCCATTCCACCTCCGGCACCAACCTTTCCCATCATCTTTTTGATAAAGAAAGTTCCAATTCCATAGAGCAGAACAATTGGCAGTATCCAGGTAAGCAGAAAACTCAGAATCGGTGACATCTGCTGAACGATTTCCTGGGAAAACTTGGCTCCGGAACTGTACAGTCTGTCAACCAGCTGAGGATCATTCATAGCACCGGTCCGATAATAATTAGGCTTTTCTGCTTTGTCCGAGAATAATATTTCGTCACTGGAGACTTCCACTTCATTAATCTGCTTGTTATTCATCATTTCCAAAAATGTCCCATAATCCACATCCTGAACTTTGGGAGACAGCAGTTTTGGAAATAAAAGCCCATTTAATAAAAATATGACTATCACTGCTGTCACATAATAAAAAATGAGAGGCTTTTTTGACGGTTTTACTTCTTTCATAATCCTTTCCTCCTTATCTGATATAAAAGACCGAACATCAATCTTTTATCTTAGGTTAATTATTAATATAAAGTCTATCTTAGGTGAAGTATTCTGAATTGTCAACGAAGCAAGTGTAAAATATTCATAAATAATTTAGAAAGTCTATCCTCATACATTCTTTTTTAATACACAAAAGGGATGGATGCCTGTCTGATGTGAAGGCTTCCATCCCGCAGATACGTTTATAATTATTATTTCTCTCCGGCTAACATTTCATTCAATTGTTCTTCGGAAATCACAGGTATTCCCAGGTCCTGTGCTTTCGTCAGCTTGCTTCCGGCATTTTCTCCAGCCAGAACATAGGATGTTTTTTTCGAAACAGAACCGGAGACTTTTCCGCCGTGCTTCTGAATCAGTTCACTTGCCTCTGTCCTTCCAAGTGTAGGGAGTGTCCCCGTTACCACAAAGGTCATGCCCGCAAACAAATCATCCCCATCTTCCTCTTCTGCAGTCATGTTTACGCCGTATTCCCGCAGTCTCTCCATCACTTCCTGATTTACCGGGTCATCAAAGAATCGGCGGATAGATACGGCACTGATTTCTCCAATATCGGAGACTGCAACCAGCTCCTCTAAAGTAGCCTCTTTTAACCGGTCAATGGAACCAAAATGACGCATCAGCTCCCTTGCCGTTGCCTTGCCTACATTTGCAATCCCCAGTCCGGAGAGCAGGCGCTGTGGTTCATTCTTTTTTGCTTCTTCAATCATCGCCAGTAATTTATCCGTATTTTTCTCTTTTCCGATGATTCCGGCTTCTATCATTTCATCTCTGTGATCTTTAAGCACAAAGATATCTGCGACATTTTTCAGATATCCCTGCCGGACAAGTTCCATAATATAACTTTCGCCAAAGCCTTTTATATCCATGGCATCCCTGCCCACAAAATTAATGATGTGCCGTTCCAGCTGTGCCGGGCAGTTGGCGCCGGTACATTTGATATCCGCCGTATCTTTTTCCCGGACAGCCGGAGAGCCACAGACAGGGCATACATCCGGCAGCACATAACGCATGGCACCTTCCGGCCTTTTTTCCTTTACAACATATTTTATCTTTGGAATAATTTCTCCAGATTTATAAACGACAATGGAATCTCCAATCCTTATGTCCAATTCATCAATAAAGTCCTGATTATGCAGCGTCGCTCTTGCCACACTGGTCCCGCATAGCCTGACGGGTTCAAAGATTGCCGTAGGTGTGATTCTTCCGGTTCTTCCTACCGAGAGTTCAATTTCCTGCAGCACGGTTTCTTTTTCTTCCGGAGGGTATTTATAAGCTACTGCCCACCTTGGCACTTTCGATGTGCTGCCAAGGGTTTCCCTGTCAGAAAGACGGTTAATTTTCACTACCGCTCCGTCAATGTCATAAGCCAGAGATCCCCGCAGCTCACCTATTTTCTCAATGGCTGCCCAGACTTCTTCCCCTGTATGGCAGATCGTATATTGGTCAATTACCTTAATGCCATTACTTTTCAGGTATTCGTACCCTTCTGTGTGGGTTTCAAATGTCCTTCCCTGGGTTTCCTGGATGTTAAAGATAAACATAGAAAGATTCCGCTCTTTCGTCACCTTGCTCTCTAACTGACGCAGGGTTCCCGCTGCACAGTTTCTCGGATTGGCAAACGGCTTCTTACCCAGTATTTCCTGCTTCTCATTCACCTCGTCAAAAGCAGCATTGGTCATGTAGACCTCTCCACGGATTTCCAGATAAGGAATCGGATGTTTCAGTTTTTTCTTCACATCTTTGATTACTTTTGCATTTTCCGTTACATCCTCTCCCTGAGTTACCCCATCCCCTCTGGTAATGGCTGTAGTAAGAACACCATCCGTGTAGCGCAGAGCCATGGACAGACCATCAATCTTCGTTTCAACCACAAATTCAGGCTCCTGAAGCTGCTGCCTCATGTCCTCTACAAACTGGATTACATCTTCTTTGGAAAAGACATCCTGAAGGCTTAACATGGGAACCCTGTGTTTCACAAGTATTCCGGCTTCCCTCTTTGCACTCCCACCTACTTTCTGCGTGGGGGAATCCGGAGTCACCAGCTCCGGATTCTCTGCTTCAATCTTCTTTAATTCCTGCATCAGCTGATCATATTCATAGTCGCTAATTTCCGGTGCATCCATGTTGTAATAACGATCTGCGTGGTAATTGATCTGTTCTTTAAGTTCGTCGATTCTCTGTTTCATAATATGGCCTCTCTTTACTGATTCTTAAACTCTACAGCAATGCGCTTATATATTTATAACTCATTCATCCCCTATATACTGCTTGTGTATTCCGGTCCATTACTGGAATCCTGTATCATCTGATAAAGTTCTTCGATTTCCTTATCGGTCAGTTTACGGTATGTTCCTGCTTTCAAATGTCCCAGGCGGATATTCATAATACGTACACGCACTAACCTGGTCACTTTATACCCCAGCGCTTCGCACATCCTTCGAATCTGACGATTGAGTCCCTGGGTCAGAATAATGCGAAATTGCTTTTCTCCGATCTTCTCCACTTTGCATGGTCTGGTCACGGTATTCAAAATGGGAACTCCTTTTGCCATCTGCCGGACAAATTCATCCGTAACGGGCCTGTTCACCCTGACTTCGTATTCCTTTTCATGATAATTTCCCGCACGCATAATTTTATTCAGGATTTCCCCATTATTTGTCATCAACAGCAAACCTTCCGAATCCTTATCCAGTCTTCCAATAGAAAAAATCCGTTTGGGATAATGCAAAAAATCTTCTATATTATTGCTTCCCCATTTCTTCTCTGAGGTACAGATAATACCTACCGGCTTATTGACAGCCAATAATATCATCTCTTCTTCTCTGCTTACTCTTTTTCCATTGACACGGATATCCTGAATGGGCAAAACTTTCAGACCCATGGCAGCCGTCTGCCCATCCACAGTCACCTTACCGCTTTCGATCAGCCTGTCCGCTTCTCTTCTGGAACACACACCAGTTTCAGCCAGAAATTTGTTCAGCCGTACCGGTTCATGTTTATCTTTCCCTGAAAATTCTTCCTGCATCCTATTTTTCATAAATATTCTAAAGCCTGCTTTCTTTCACTTTATTACATATCCTCACTATTATATGGTAATTCTAAATGAACTGCAAGTAAGATTTGAGGTTAGATGGGATGTTTTGTTGAGAAGCAGACGCTTTGTAGATGGGGGCAGTGTACGAAAAGATGGGGCGTGGAAAAATTGCATGCCCCATCTTTTCCAGATTCAGGTTGTCGCTACAAAGCTGGTTTTCTCAACTAAATATGTTCAAACTCAATTTTAAGCACATCCTCTTCATATTTTGCACCAGCCACTTCATAACCCCGCAGTTTTGGCGGAAGTATCAGATTACGCCTTTCATTTTTGATCGTAAGTGCCAGTTCCTCTCCTTTTTGTTCCAGTTCCAATTCCCGTTTATCCACAAATGGGATTGCAATTTTTAAGTAGTATTTCTCCTGCTCTTTTTCCAGGACAAATATATTCTGAACCGCCAGAACTGCCGTCGGATCCGTATCTCCGTATACCATATCCGCAGCTGTTCTGAGTCGCTCTGCCGTTCTCAATTCATGCTTTAAAAACTCCATTTCAAATACCGGAATATCAAAAAAACTCTGTCTGATATCCTGCAGGCTGTTCTGCTGGTTTTCTATCCATTGATTAAAGTATCCCGATAAAGATGACCTGGGATACACCTTATTTACAATGATTGCATCTACATTGTAATCATACATGTGGAGATAAGCAAAATTTCTTTTTGCTTCTTTTACCACGATTTTTTCCGGGGTAGTCACGATACGCAGGCTTAGAACATCCTTATCAGACATCAGATCCTGCAGCTGTTCTATTTTGGAACACAAGATCTCTACTTCATCGAAAAGAGTTTCTTTTGGCATGGGAATCTTGGTTGTTTTTTCTACCAGGGGACCTGCTACTTTGATTGCCTTTCTCTTCATCGGCATTATTTTCCCCAGCAAGTCACCAAACATTTCGGGAAATTTTAACAGTGATATTGTCTCACCGGTAGGTGCACAGTCCACAATCAACACATCATAATTTTGCGCTTCGTATATCTCCAGAATTTTAAACAGAGAGAACAGCTCTTCAAATCCTGGAAAAACCAGCAGTTCCTCTGCTTCTATGCTTTCCCCTGATCTGGATGTCAGCAGCTTTTTCAAATAATCCTTTATATTTCCCCAGGCACGTTCGCTTTCCGCTACGGCATCGATTTCCATTGCAAATAAATGCTCCGTTATTTTCACCGGATCATTGCTGAGTTTACAATCAAAGGAGTCACCCAGGCTGTGTGCCTGGTCTGTGCTCATAATCAGAACCCGTTTTCCACTTTCCGCGATTTTACAGGCCGTTGCTGCTGCTATGCTGGTCTTCCCTACACCGCCTTTACCCGTATATAATAATATTCTCATGTTCCTTCCCCCTACTCAATGATCACTTTTTTGGTGCGTTTCGTTTTTTCTGATTTCTTCGTAAAATTATCTCCGGTGTACATATCTGCTTTTTCAGACTCGTTTTCCCGACTCCCATCTCTTTCGTCTTTACAAGATTTCGTCTCTTTTTTTCCAGCCAGATAAATTTCAACCGCACAGTCCTTTAACCAATCTCCCGCTCCGGTCCTCCAATTTTTCATCCTGTCATTTAGTTCATCCGGCAACAGCTCCTGAAATGCTTCTATTTCTAATTTCTTTGCCTGAACAATTTTTGTTATAAATGTCTTATTCATCCTCTTCCTCCTTAACAAACTGTATGTGCAGGGACTGGTCTTTCATCTTTGCGGACTGTACATAATGTCCCCGCAGAGTAGATGGCATGGGAATTGCTCTTTTAAAGTTCCCGATCTTCACAATAAGGTCCCGGCCCGCTTCATGCATTACGATTTCCTCTTTTTTCACACACGGCAGATATACCTTTAAAAGATAGCCATTCTCTGTTTTTTCATAGACTTCATTCGGTATGATTCTCTTTACTGCAAACAGATCATCTTCCTGCAGCGCATCTTCACACACCCGGTCCAGTGACGTGAGACCGTTTAAATCGATATCATACCATTTAATGGCATACACCGGGACGCTTTGGAATACCTCTTTTAATTCCTTGATATACTGCTGCTGGATCCCCAGCCATTCATCAAAAAAGGGATTATTAATATCCGTCGGCAAAACCCGGTTAATATAGAGTCCATCCACATTAAAATTATAGAGATTCAAATACATATAATTTCTCTTTGTTTCCTCCACTACCATTTTTTCCGGTATTGCCACAAGCCTTATACTGCTGATCTCCCTGTCCTTCATCAGCTCCTGCAATTCAGCCAGTTTCAAATACATTCTTTCGATATCATTCATAGCCTTTTTATCCGGCAATTGAATTTGAAAAAGCTTTTTCGTTACCGGCCGCATCACTTTAACCGCCACTTTTCCCAGTGGGAACAGTTTTTCCATATACCAGGAAAGAAGTTCCGGAAATTTCAGCAGGGAAAGCGTCTCTCCGGTAGGCGCACAGTCCACTATAATCAACTCGTACTCTTTACGATTATATATTTCCTGAATTTTTAACAGGGAAAATAACTCTTCGATTCCCGGTATCATATCCAGGTCATTCATTATATTTTCTTCCCCGCTTCCTGCCGGGAGCATATTTGCAAAAGCATTCATCATAGATGAAAAATCATGCTCCATTTCATAGGCAGGATCTATTTCCAGAGCAAATAAATGCTCAGCTACCTGCATTTCTTCTTTTCCAAGAGGCTGCTCAAATAAATCGCTTAAATTATGCGCCATGTCCGTACTTACAATTAATGTTTTTTTCCCTTCTTTGGATGCTTTCCTGGCGTGTGCCGCTGCAATGCTGGTCTTACCTACGCCTCCTTTTCCTGTAAAAATTATGATTCTATTCATAAATCTCCTTTCCCGGAAAATAGCTCCCCGGTTCAACTTATATTATTTCATTTTGTATATTCTATTTATTTCTTCGTTCGAATTATTCGAAACTCGAACTATTTATTATTTTTAAACAGAGCCGCAAAGCTCTGTTAAAATACAGTTTAACCAACATTCAATTTCAGACTACTCAATTGCAATCTTTCGGACTTTTTTCTCCTTTGGCTTTTCACCAGTTTTTTCCCTCTGGTTCAATACTGCAAAGATCTTATCTGCCATGCCAAAGAGGGTTCTCTTCTCCTCTTCCGAAAATGCAGCCATCACTCTGGTAAAATAATTTCCCAGTTCCATCATTTCGTGATACATGAAATCTGTTCCTTTTTCACTGAGTGAAATGGTTACAACCCGCTTATCCTGATCACTTCTCTCTCTGCGTACCAGATGCTTTTTTTCAAGACGGCTGATGACTCCGGTAACCGTATTAAGCGGAATGTTCATATATTCTGCTATTTCACTCATATTCACCTGTTTCTGGCGGTAAACGAACAGTAAAGCAAAGATTTCATTCTTCGAGCAGTTTAGAAACAGATCAAACCGCTGTTCCGGATAAAAAACAAATTTGCATTTATCCATTATTTCAAATACCATTTCCTCTACGGATGCCGGAAACTCACTCATAGGTAATCACTCCTTTACTTCGTTTCTCGAAGTATATTTTAATTCTACTCTCGAAGTAATAATTTGTCAAGAATTTTATATTCCAAACTTGTTTTCTGTGCTATAGTATACATAACGACGCTAAAGGAGGCCTCTTTATATGAAAGAAACCATATATACCATCCCCTTAATGGATGCATTTAATGCAAACGACGAATGTCCGTTTTGTTTTATAGAGCGAAACCTGGAACAGCATGCAATTTCTTTTATTCTTGGTTCTGCCTATATGGAAGATGACGTCCGCATGGAAACCGACAAGATCGGATTCTGCCGCCATCATTATAAAATGATGTTTGACTATGGCAACCGCCTTGGGAGTGCTTTAATACTAAGTACCCATTTCCACAAATTGAATGAAGAACTGCAGGCACAGATCAAATCATTCGCTCCCAGTAAATCATCCATGCTAAAACGTATCAAAAAAACAACCATCGAACCGGAAATCCGTAAAACAAACATTGGAGCCTGGATTACAGAAAAAGAAAATGATTGCTACGTTTGTAATCATTTTAATGATAATTATAACCGTTATCTGGATACCTTTTTTGAAATGTTAAAAAATAATCCGGAATTTGTAGAAATAGTGAAAAACAGCAAAGGTTTCTGTCTCCATCATTTTGCAGATGTCATCGAAACTGCGGAAGATAAGCTGAATGATAAACAAAAAAATCTTTATTACCCCATGCTTTTCAAACTCATGGAAGATAGTATGAAGCGTCTGGAGGAAGAAGTAACCTGGTTTACTGCGAAATATGATTACCTGAATAAGGACAAGGACTGGGGCAATTCCCGGGACAGTGTTCAAAGATGTATGCAGAAGCTGGGCGGCGGTTATCCTGCGGATCCCGTTTTCCAAAGCGATAAATAATTATAATTTTGTTTTACTAATATTTAGATATTCAAAAGGGTATTCGGAAAACTCTCCAAATACCCTTTTATCAATTTTCATATTCAACTAAAAAGTTACATTTCACAAACTTTACCGCTCAAGCAGATAGCTGCAGTCCATTTTCAAGCATTCCTGTAGATCAGCTTAATAAAACGTGCGAACCTGTTTTGTCCCAAACTTCTTTTACGTATGGCTCATCGTATAATCATAGATTGCCTGGTACGTATCATTATCATAATGAACACCATCTGCCGTGCCAAATCCATTAGTCTTTAAATACGTATAGGTATCAATATAAAGATTTGGAAAAGCTGCCTTTAGCTGCATATTAAATGGTGTAATATGCTTATTTTTTATAAGATATCCTACGGATGATGCAACCTTGTCATTAACTGGATTTACTGACATCATATAGAATTTTGTATTTGGATAACTTGCAATCAATTCCTGATACACATTGATATACTGTAAAACGGTATTGGATGCGCAGTCATTAACCCCCAGGTTAAATACCACTTTTACATATGGGTTAAAGTCCAGCTTCTTCTTAAGCTGCGTAAGCCCTGAAGACATCAGCCAGTTATAACCTTCGCCTACCTTTGCAATATACTGTGCATTTCCATCTTTGGAACCAATTACATTTTCCATTCCTACGGTTCTGGAATCACCTACAAATACATATGTATTATACTGTTTTACTCCGGAACTTCCGGCATTGTCATTGGGACCCTGATTGGTCTGTCCTGAATTACCATTTCCCGGATTCTGGTTTTCCGGCTCCTGTGGTGCCTTTGTTTTCTTTCCGTCAGCTCCCACATAATACTTCCCTGCCTTACAGTTCACGGCCATCGTACCATCCTTCTGCAGATAACGTCCATTCACCCAGCGCTTTTTAACCATAGCTCCTAAATTAGAGCTCTTTTTATCAAAATAGTACTTTTTACCACCAATCGTATGCCAGCCGGTGTACATGGCTCCTGTTGTTTTAGACAAATAATAACGCTTTCCATTTATTGTTTTCCAGCCTCTTACCAGTGCGCCTTTTTTACTGCCTGTCTCATTTAAATAATAATAAGACTTCTTATAATACTTCCAGCCTGTTGTTACATATCCACTCTTATCAAAATAGTAAATTTTATTCTTTATCTTTATCCATTTGTTTTTTGGATAAGTGCCGTTCTTATACTGAAACCATCGTCCTATGTAATTTTGTTTCCAGCTTCCTGATGTACTTTTGACTGTTTTAGCCTTTTTCACAACATTTACAGCAGCTTCCGCTTTTATAGAAGTTACACTGCCTGCAAGTCCAAAAATTAATGCCAGTGTGAGTATTACAACTGAGATTTTGATTTTCTTCATTCTTTACCTCTCATGACCAATCAATTACTTGCTACCTGTAACACTATAACACAAAAAAATAGAAGTCTCAACTATTTTTTAAGAGAAACTTCTATTTTCTTACGATAATATTAAGAAATTGTATACTTTATTGCGCTTCTTTTTTGTTTTTGGAAATTAAATAATATGGTATTGCAACAAACACTGCACCGCCAATCATATTACCAATTGTTACTAAAGAAAGGTTGTAGAAATAACCGCCTATTGTAACTGCCGCATCGCCTTTATTCAGTAAACCTACGCCAATAATACTCATATTCGCTATACTATGTTCGCAGCTGCAAATCATAAATACGTAAATGCACCAAAAAACCATAATCAGCTTAGCTACTTCATTTTTTAATTTAATACTGCACCATACCGCCAGACAAACAAGGATATTACACAATATACCTCTTGTCAGCAGTTCTACCGGTCCAAGTCCCACTTTTGTTGCTGCAGTAGAAGCAAACATTTCCCCAACTGCTCCCTTCGGTACACCGGTCAGCTGAAAAACAAAAACTGATGCGATAGACCCCAGGAAGTTACCAATATAACATATAATCCATAGTTTAATTGTATTACCCCATGTTACAACTTTATTAAGAGATGCAGAGGTCATTACAAAATTATTACCAGTAAATAATTCTGCTCCGGCTGCTACCACCAGACTTAAAGCCGCTGCAAATGAGAAAGCCATTACAGCCTTCATCATCGGATCTCCCGCTTCTTTCAGAGGCGTTCCCATAACAAAGGTTACAAAGGAACCAAATGAAATGAACATTCCAGCTACCATTGAGGAAACAAAATATCCAAGAGGATTATTTTTCAACAACCCATATTTTGCTTTTCCTGAATTACAAACTGCTTGAAATTCTTCCTGAAACATAACAAATACCTCCTCTTTCCTTTAGATCCTCTATATGCAGGAAAGGTCCCCACCTTCCCTGCATATTAAATAATTAGAACAATCCGGAAATCTTTCCTGTCTCGTCTACGTCGATTCTTTCTGCTGCCGGAACTTTTGGAAGTCCTGGCATGGTCATGATCTCTCCTGTGAGGGCTACGATAAAGCCTGCTCCTGCGGAGATCTTTAA
>OKWQ01000236.1_pt1 | contig 25353 bp, 36 predicted proteins | sample 1607071 | NCBI WGS metagenome assembly OKWQ01 (sample SAMN07501039, study PRJEB24779) | human gut metagenome
AAACTAATGAGTGGGTTTATGGATTTTATTATGAGATACCAGCACCATTAAAGTGTATAGGTAAAAGAGATGAGCCACAAGAAGTTAAGTTTCATAAATATGGATTCAAAGGGCTAGATATTAGACAAAAAATAGTTCATGGAAGAGAGCTTTATGAAGGAATTGATGATTTATTAGATGGTTGTTTTGGTAAAGATTTTGAAATACTAGGGAATATATATGATAATCCAGAGCTATTAAGAGGTGAATGGTAATGAGTATTTATTTTAATTTAAGTTATAGAGATATATTGATATTAGAGGATTCATTGAGAACTGATGTTGAAATTTGGAATGGTAAATTAAATTACATAAGAAGATTATTAGATAAAGAAAACAAAACAGAAGCACTTAAAAAGTTCTTGGAAGAAGAAAGTTGGTCAGAGGAGTTTTATAATTGGCAAGTAAAAAAACGTGATGAACAAAAAAGAGTTTTAGGTGAAATAACAAAACAAATAAAAATGATGGAAAAGAAAAAGTTTATAAAAGTATCTAATAAAAAAGCAAATGATATTATTAACACTAGAAAGCCGTTAGGATTATTTTGGACAAAAGAAAAAGAATGGTTTATAGGAATAGATAATTCAACTGGAGAGGCATGGGTAGAGTGTTTTAAAGATGGAAATTTTGATAAAGGTAAAAAAGAATGTTTTAAATGGCTTTCTGAAGAAGAGTAAGGAGAGAGAGTAATGAGATTGAGAAAAGATGATCCTGTTTATTATAAAGAAAAAATAAATAATTTGATTAGAGAAGCTAAAGAAAATAATTTAGATGTATATGCATTTAGAACATTTTGGGGTGAAATTCATTTGAATTTTGCTTCAAGAGAAACTGGGGAATCAGCTAGTGTAAAAATAAAAGATTAAGGAGAATTAGGATGTATAAAATTACAGATTTAGATAAAAGAATTTGTGATATTGAAGAAGGAGCAACTAATACAGAAACTTTAACCAATCGGGCGGAATTCTCCCATCTTCTATAAGTGGAGAGTAGTTCACATAATTATATAGATTATTTAGATAAATTATGGGAGAAGTAGTTGCATTGTTGCAGCTACTTAATTACTGATTAGGGAGTAGGTGAACAAATGAAATTTGAAGAAATAACAGATAAATTTGAAATAGATAAAAAAAGTAAAAGAGTGGATAGGGTACAAGCAAAGTGCCCTTGCCACAACGATAAAAATGCAAGCTTAACTATAAGCCATAAGGGAGATAAAACTTTCTTATATTGTCATGCAGGGTGTGAAACTAGAGATATATTAGAAAGTGTTGGCCTTAAAATGAGTGATCTATTTGATAAGCCATTAGAAATTAATGAAGAGAAAAAAAGTGCTTTTGAAAAAGATATAGAAGCTATTTATAAGTTTTATGATGAAAACGGAGATTTAGCCTATGAAAAAATAAGAAAAAAAGGTAAGAAGTTTTTACATAGAAGATATATAGATGGTGCAGAAATTTGGGGAATGGAAGAAGGAATTCATACAGAAACATTCCCAGGAAGTAATTCATGGAGTATGAAAAAGAGACCAGGAGCAAAAACTGCTTTTTGGCCAGAACAGGAACAACTATTATATAACCTTCCTAATCTTATGAAAGCCGTTAAGGATAAAGAGATAGTTTATATAGTTGAAGGCGAAAAAGATGCAGATAACTTAATTTTAAGGGGATTAGTAGCTACAACAACAAGTATAGGAGCTACTAAAGGTGATTTGGGTAAAAAGTGGCCAAGTAGATTCAATAAATATTTCAAAGGTGCTAATGTAGTTCTTTTACCTGATAATGATGCACCTGGAAGAGCATTTATGGAGCATATTGCTGAACAAATCAAGGATTTAGCCAATAGTGTAAAAATAGTAGAACTTCCTAACTTAGATGAAAAGGGAGATGTTACAGATTGGCTTGAAGATGGTAATGATATTTATGATTTACTAGATCTAACAAAGAGAACTGATGAATTTGTTCAATATAAAGGAAACATAATCTATGATTTTAACTGGTCAGATGTTGGAAATGCTGAAAGGTTAATATCACTTCATGGAAAGGATATTAAATTTAATGTTAATCAAGGAAAGTGGTATGTTTGGAACAAAGTTAATTGGGAGCTAGATAATTCATTTAAAGTAGAAAATTTATATAGAAGTGTTTTAAAGAGATTTCAGAACTTTATTTGTAATATAAAACTTCCTGATGAAATAGAAACTAAGAAAGTTAAAGAAAAAGCTAAAGCTTTTGTTTTAAGAAGTGAAACAGACGGAAAAATAAGGGCAACAATAAATCAGGCTAAAACTTTTAAAGGAATAAATTTTGTTGATAGTGATAAGGATGATTTCTTATTCAATACACCTAAATCAACTATAAATTTACGTGATTTAAGCGAAAAAAAACATGATAGAAAAGATTTAATAACTCAATGTGGTCGTTACAGTTTCAATAAAGAAAATACGGATTGTCCTAATTGGTTAGCCTTTTTAGATAAAATCTTCTTAGGAAATGAAGAAATAATAAGATATGTTCAAAAGGCGGTTGGATATAGCCTTACAGGTGATACTACTGGACAGTGTTTATTTATGCTTTGGGGTGGCGGTGCGAATGGTAAATCTACATTTATAAGAGCATTAGAAGATATTATGGGAAGCTATGCAGTAACGTTAAATGGAGAATCTTTAATGGAAGGCAAAGGAGGAAATCCTGATGTTCCTAGAGGTGATTTAGCAGTGTTAAAAAATAAAAGAGTTGCTATTGCTTCAGAATTACAAGCAGGCCAAGTGTTTAATGAACCTTTGTTAAAAAGATTAACAGTAGGAGAGGAAGTAAAGGTTAGATGTTTATTCCAAGAACAATTTTCTTTATATAATAAAGCTAAATTATGGATAATGACTAATAAAAAGCCAACAGTAAAGGGAAATGATAACGGAATATGGCGTAGATGGAGAATGATTCCTTTCAAATATCATTTTACAGATTCTGAAAAAGACCCTTATTTTTATGAAGAAAAAATAATTCCTGAACTTGAAGCAATTCTTATGTGGGCCATTACAGGTTATCAAATGTGGAGAGAGGAAGGTTTGGGAGTTCCTTTGGAAATTGAAGAAGCAGTTGAAGATTATAAAATGGATATGGATCAGGTAGCTAGATTTATAGAAGATAAATGCGAGGTTGGTGAAGGACTAGAATGTAGAGCAGGAGATTTATATAAAGAATATAAAGATTGGTGTGTTGATGAAGGAGAAAATTTCATAATGAGCAATTGTAAGTTTGCTGGAGATTTAAAAGAAAAAGGGTTTGAAAAAGGTAAAAGAGATAATAAAGGTAATAGATGGATAGGAATTAGAACTGATTATTCTAAATAAAAAGGAGAATCGAAAATGGGAATAGGAAAAGTTATAAAAGATTTTAGAATATCTCAAAATCTTTCATTGAGAGAATTCGCTAAAAAATGTGATATAAGTTATTCAAATTTAAGTAAGATCGAAAATGGGAAAAATAAACCAAATAATTTAACTTTAAATAAAATAGCAAAAACTTTTAATATAGATTATTTAAAAGAAAAAGAAATTGATGAAATAGATAACAAATATTATCCTACTAATTCAAACGAAATGGTGGCTATTTATTCAATACTAGAAGGAGTTTTATATATATTAAATAATAAAGCAACTAGTATTACAGAGGACGAAAAAAAGAACATTTATAACCTTATATTTAGTATATGTACAAAAATAAATAATTTTGTGTAGGGTTAGTGTATAGCTTGTGTATAGTTAGCTTTAAACCATACACAAGCTAAAAATGGCATTATTACTATATTTATAATACTTTTATTTTTATTAATGTATAGTAGTGTATAGTTAAAATATTAAATTAATTATATATATATAAATATTATATATATAGGGCTTTTGAAAAACGAACTATGCACTTACACTAAAAAGTGTTTAAAGTGGCTTGTTTACTAGCTTAGAACAGTTTTTTAACTATGCACAAACTATACAAACTATACATAGGAGGAATTATGGAAGATGAAGAATATCTAAAACTTAAATACAATTATTATCTTAAAAGAATTAAAAAAGCAGATAGTTATCTTAGAAATTGTAGTAAAGAAAATTATAAAAAGTATTATCCAAAAGCTATGAATCTAATAAACAAAATAGATGAAGTTATAGTAAAACTTAAAAAATTAAATATAGAATTTGATTTAGAAAAGGAATTTGAAATATGAAAATAGATTTTAGACAAGTTTATATAGATAGATTGATTGAAATAGAAAACCAAATTAGAAAAATGAGAAAATTAAATAATTGGACAGGTTATGGAAAACTAAAAGAAGAAAAGGAAGCTTTAAGAAAAAAACTAAGGGAGGAATAAATTTATATGGAAGCTAGAGTTGAATTAAGTAATTATGAAGATGTTGAGAATTATTTAAAAAACTATACTAAATTAAAAGTTGAAATTCAAAACTTAGAATTAGATATAGAAGAAATTAAAAATTCAATAGAAGGTGTTAAAGCAGTGGGCTATGAAGAAAGAACTGGAGCTACTAATAAATTTAATTCTTCAGTAGAAAATGAAATTATTAATAAGGAAAGGAAAATCAAGTTTTTAACAAGAATTAAAAAAAGTAAGGAAAATCAATATCAAAAGATTACGAATATATTATCTACTTTAAAAGAAGATGAATATAAAATAATAGAGCTAAGGTATTTTAAAGAGCTATCATTTAAAGAAATATCAATTAGATTAAATTCAAATGATGTTTACTTGATTAATAAGAGAAAGAAAATAATAAATGAAAAGTTGATACCCATGTTTGTAAACTATAAATTATAAATATAAGTTTAAACTTATAAAATACTTAGTTTTTACTTATTGTTTTAGTTAGTTTGAAAGGTTTATTATAGTATCATAGAAACAAAGCACTTAGGAATTAATTAAAAGTTCCTGGTGCTTTTTTATTTTGTACGGAAAGGAGCTATTAAAATGATAAAAACAGTTTGCGAAACTATTCCTTTTAAAAATATTAAAGACCAATGTAGAATAATTAATAGTATAAGCGAGAAAGCTTCTATAACGGTTTGTAATGGCTTTTTAATAGTTCAATATAGAAAAGGTAAGCGTGTAAATTTGTAAAGGAAAGGAGGTGTTTTAAATGGGTAAAAGTAATAAGGCTGGTAGACCATTAAAGTTTAAAAGTCCAGAAGAGTTACAAACTAAAATAGATGCTTATTATGAATGGGCTAAAGAAAATAAGAAACACATTACCATAACGGGTTTAGCTTGGTTCTTAGATACTAATAGGCAAACATTACTTAGGTATGAAGAAGAAGATAGCGAGCTGTTAAAGAGTGTTAGTGAAGATGTGAGACAAGCATTTCGTGACACGGTAAAAAGGGCCAAGGCTAGAGTGGAAATGGAATATGAAGAAAGTCTATATAATAAGAATAGTGCTGTTGGAGCTATATTTACTCTTAAAAATAACTATGGATATGTAGATAAACAAGAAGTTTCTCAAAAAGTAGAGAACATTGAGGTTAAATTAGGTGATTAATACCAATGTATAATATCTGTATAAACTATGTATAAATGCTTAATTATTGTATTATTATTCATAATAATATGTATAATGTAAAAATATTTAGCGAAGTTGTAAAAGTGAAATAAGGTTAATTATACTTAAAGTGTTGGTATCACTAGCTTTAACGGTAATTAGCATTATCTTTTATGATTTCGCTAAATTTTGATTTAGCGAAGTTGTGGAACTAAAATAATTTCGTCAAATTATTGTTTGTCGAAGTTGTAAAAATTCTTATTAACAATAAAATGATATCTGGAGCTTAAATATAAGATGAAATTAAAACTTGAACTATAGAAATAAATTAGGAGGGGTACCCTTCTATTTGGGAACTGACCCATGGTTCTCATATTGAAAATTTTTTGAGCCAAAACAAAGGCCAAAAAATAAAAGACTAAATACTTAGTCTTTATTAAATTCTTTTAAAACTAAATAAATCCCCTTGTCTAAAAGTTTTGAAATAGGAATCATTGTTTCATTAGATAAATCTTTCAATTTTGAGTAAAGTTCTTTATCGACAGAAGAGCCTATTTGAATTCTATTTTTTAATTGTTTATTTCCCATACAATCACCTCAATATCATCTTACTATTATTATTAAGTTATTGCAAGTCATATGACTTTATAGTAATATTGTGTTAAGGAGGGAGAATTTATGAAAAGATATGGGATTATATATAAAATAATTAATAAAATAAATGGGAAAATTTATATAGGACAGACAACTAAAAGTTTTAATGAGCGTTATCCCATGAGTGGTGTTGGAATTGAAAGAGTATATAAATATCATGATTATCATAGGCGCCTAAACTGTTATTATAATAAACATTTACATTCAGCTATAAAAAAATATGGATTTGCTTCATTTGATGTTGTAGAAGAATTTGATATTGCTTATTCAAAAGAAAATCTTGATTATTTAGAAGATTACTATATTAGAATATACAAAAGTAATATAAATAAGTTTGGATACAACAAAAAAGAAGGTGGAGCAAATGGAAAGTTAAGCGACGAATCTATAGAAAAGATGATACGTACTAAAAAGAAAGCAATTTCTAAATTAACTCAAGAACAGAGATGGAATAAATTTGCTAGAGTAGGTAAAGACAATCCGAATTTCGGCAAGAAAAGAAGCGAAATTACTAGAAAAAAAATAAGTGAAGGTAATAAAGGCAAGACAATTTCAAAAGAACAAAGAAAGCAAATAAGTGATACTTTAAAAGGAAAGTTTACAAGTGGAAAACATCCAAAAGCAAGAAAAGTTATATGTATTACTACATATAAGGTATTTGATTGTATAAAGGATGGAGCAGATTATTATGGTTGTGAAAGAAGAAATATATCCTATTGTTGTAATGGAAAATTAAAATCTTGTGGAAAACATCCTTTAACAAAAGAAAAGCTTGTATGGAAATATTACGATGAATATTTAAAAGAGATAGGGTAATTTCCTTATCTCTTTTAAAATTATATAAAGGAGGGCTTGGAATGAATACTTCTGTAATGATAAGTAAAAAAATATTTAATGATATATACTTACCATTTTTAACTGAATATGATAAAAGATTTGAAGTATATTATGGTGGAGCTGGATCTGGTAAAAGTGTATTCATAACTCAAAAATTGTTATATAAATATTTAAAATTTAAAAATAGAAAATGTCTTGTTGTTAGAAGAGTAGGGAATAGCTTAAAGGATTCAGTGTTCGCATTATTTAAAAGTACTATTTCAGATTGGAAGCTTTATAATCAGTGCAGGATAAATAAAACTGATCTTACAATTGAATTACCTAATGGAAGTCAGTTTATATTTAAAGGATTAGATGATGAAGAACGATTAAAGTCTATTGCTAACATAGATGATATATGGATTGAAGAAGCAACTGAAATAGATAATTTCAAATTCGACCAGCTATGTTTGCGTTTGAGGAGTAAAAATCCATATAATCAAGTATTTATTTCATTCAATCCAGTATCAAAGGCTAATTGGGTTTATAAAAGATGGTTTGAAGATAGTGGGAAATATGATAAAAATACTACTAATGTACTTAAGACAACATATAGAGACAATAGATTTTTACCACAAAGTTATATTGATAATCTTATGGCTATGAAGATAAGCAACCCAGCATATTTTGATATTTATGCGAATGGTGAATTTTGTTCACTAGATAAATTAGTATATACCAATTGGGAAGAAAAATATTTCGATTATAGAGAAATATTGGCCAATAATAAAAATGCTAAAGCTATATTTGCGATTGATTTTGGTTATACAAATGATCCTACTGCATTTGTAGCTTCAATTATTGATAATATAGATAGAAAAATTTGGATTTTTGAAGAATTTCAAGAAAAAGGTCTTACTAATAAAGATATAGCAGAAAGAATTATAGATAGAGGTTTTAGAAAAGAAGTTATAACTTGTGATAGTGCTGAACCAAAGTCTATCGATGAATTAAAACTTAATGGTCTTGAAAGAGTTCGACCTGCAATAAAAGGTCCTGATTCTATCCTTAATGGAATTCAACTTATTCAACAATATAAAATTTACGTTCATCCTAGTTGTAAGGAAATAATTGAAGAATTTAAAAATTATACTTGGATTAAAGATAAAAAAACTGGTGAGTACATTAATAAACCTATAGATAAATATAACCATGGACTAGATGCTTTTAGGTATGGAGTTAGTACTGAAGTTAAGGTATATATTCCAAAAGTAAGATTATTAGATAGAAAAATTTTAGGATTGTAAGAAAGGTGGGATGTTTTTGGATGAAATTTTACTGCAGCAAATTATAGATGATGAAGTAGAATTAAATCTATCAAATTCAAATCATATGGATTTAGTTAAGAGAAGTCAAGAGTTATTCAATAAACTAAAAACTAAATATGAAAAGATGTATCGTTATTACCAAGGAAAAACTGATGCAATAGAAAATTATCAATTCATCACTTCAAGAAGTAATAATAAAATAAATCTTAATTATATTAAAAAGTTTGTAAAAGAAGAAGTTTCATATAGTGTTGGAAAAGAAATTTCTTATGAATCTACATCAGGAAATAAGGAGATTATAAAAGATATTAATTATACTATATCTCATTGGAAATCAAGTCATAATATTGACTTAATGAAATATATGCTTATATTTTCAGAAGTCTATGAACTTTACTATGTAGATAAAGATAATAATTTTTCTTCTAAAATTATAAAACCAACGGAAGGTTATGCTTTTACAAATGAATTTAATGAAATGATTTTGTTCATACATTGTTTTAAATCTGAATTTACTAATAAAGAATTCATAGATGTATATTCTAAAAATTCTATATGGAGATTAAATGATAAATTTGAAATTATAAGTGGGCCAGTAAATCATATCTTCAAAAAGGTTCCAGTATCTCATGGAGTTCTTTCATGTGAAAGAGAAAATGATACAATTTATTCTGATATTAAGGGGTTACAAGATGCTTTTGAAACAAATCTATCTGATATATCAAATGAAATAAGTGATTTTAGAAATGCTTATTTAAAATTCTTAAATTCTCAAGTGGATAATAAAGATGTTGAGAAGATGAAAGAATTAGGAATCCTTCAATTTAGTAATCCAGATGGTAATGCAGAGTGGCTAATAAAAAATATTAATGATACCTTTATCCAAAATAGCTTAAACACCTATGAAGATAAAATTTATCAGATAGGTTGCCACATTAATGCAAATGAGAAAATGCAAAGTAATACTTCTTCTTTAGCATTAAGAGCTAGATTAAATAGTATGGAAAATAAGTGTACTCTTAATACTAATGCACATAAAGATATTCTTAAATCAAGAATACAATTTTTAAGTATTTACCTAAGAGTTAAAAAAGGAAAAGATTATGATCCAAAGGATATAACTCCTAAATATACAGCTAATATTCCTCAGGACGATTTAATGACTGCCCAAATTCTTGCACAAGTTCCAGAAGGCACTATAAGTAAAGAAACTGGAAGAGCTCAATTTAGTTTTATTCCTAATGCAATAGTTGAAGGAGAAAGAGTAGCTAAAGAACAGAAAGAAGAAATAGATAAACATCCTGATTTACCAGGTGGTGGAGAAGATGAATAACTTTGAGGATTTTGTTAAAAGCTTATTTGAAAATTCTTATTTTAACCTTGAAGAAATAAATAAGAAAAAAGAAGAAGATAAAAAAGAGCTTTTAAATGAAATTGGCTGGCTACTATTAGTATATTTCATTGAAGATGGATTTTTAAAAATTCCAAAATTAACTCAAAATAAACTTTATAATAAGTTATCTGAAAAAATATTAAATATGTTTTCCAATGAAACAGAGCAGGAAAGAGCTACAGTAACGGAAATATTAGAAGATACGTTGCATGAAAGCTCTATTTTTTATGATTTAGAATTCAAAGTTGGATTAAATAAGACTGCTAAGGTAACTGGAGAGTTAATTAATAAAGATGCACAAAAGTTCATTAAAAGGAAGTATAAAGGTTCAACTTTCAGTAAAAGAATTTGGGAAAACAACAATGAAATTTCAAAAGAACTTCAAAATGAAATTGAAAAGTTACTAAAGGGAGAAACTTCAGTAAATAAAATTAAGAAAAATATTGAAGCTAGGTTTGAAACAAGTAAATATAATGCCAAAAGATTAGTAGATACTGAGGTAGCAAGAGTTCATGATGAAGTTTTTAAGAAATATTGTAAAGATAATGGAGTGAAAGAATTAATTTACAAAGCTACATTATGTAATACTTGTAAAGATTGTAGAAAAGACCATAATAAGGTGTTTAAAATTGATGAAGCACCACGTTTACCTCGACATCCTTTCTGTAAGTGCTATTTCTTAATAAAGAATATATATACGTAAATAATATACTCGTAAATGTAGAAAATAAAAAAAAGAAAGGTGGATAGTTTTAATGAATATACCAAGTAAAGTGCGAGTAGGTTCAATGGAATATGAGGTTAATTTAACTGATGAAACTTTAATATTAGATACAGATTTATGTAAAGGAATTATAGATTATGAATTTCATAATATAAAAATTTCAAATAAAATTCATGATAGACAAGGTCAAGAGTGCTGTTTTTTACATGAGTTGATGCATGCAGTTATAAGAGAAAGAAATTTAGATATTAAAAATTCGGATGAAGAGACAATAGTTGATGAAATAGCTAGAGGATTACACCAAGTAATTAAGGATAATCCTAATATATTTGTAAATTATAAGGAGGAAGAAAAATAATGGAATTAAACGAAACAGTTCAAATGATGGTAAGTACAGACTATAAAGAAAGATTTAGAGCAGAGTATTTACAGTTAAAAATCAGAATAACTGGATTAAGCAATATGCTTAAGAAATACAAAGAAGGAACATTAACATTTAAGCCTTCTTGTAGTTATGAATTACTACACACTCAATTAGTTTATATGGAATGCTATTTAAATACGCTTGAAGAAAGAGCAAAAATAGAAAATATTGATTTAGGAGTGAATAAATAATGAATGAAAAAGAATTTTTAGATTGGTGTAAAAAAGAAGTATGCAATTATACAAATAAACATTTAGATAAGACAGATAAAAAGGAAATTACAACAGATGATGTATTTATGGTATGGTGCTGTAAAACACTTCAAAACAATAAAGCTCTATTAAGTACTACTTTATTTGATGGAATGTATTATGAGTGTACTTATAATGGAGATAAGAAGGAAATGTATGTTGATGCATATAAGAAGTGGGAAAACTTTAAAGTAATTAAGTCTTAGGAATAAGGCTTTTTTATTTTGCCCTAAGCATGGCGTAAACTGCTTAACTATAGTTTTGAAAGGAAAATTTTAATGAAAAAAAGTGAATTTATAAATTTATTTGCAGATTTAGCAGATGATGCAGATATAGATGAAACTTTAGCTGGTACTGAGTTAGTTAAAGGCTTTATAAATAAAGGACTAACTTTAGAAGCTTTTAAAGGAAAGCTGAAAGAAAAAGAATTTAAAGACTTCATTAATATGGAAGGAGGGAAAGACTTTGAGAAAAGATTAAAAGAATGGAAAAAGAATAATCTTGAAAGAGAATTAGAACCTTTTATACAGGAGAAATATCCTGACTTAGTTACAGATCCAACTCAAAAGAAAATCTTAGAACTTGAAAAGAAATTAGCTGATGAACAAAAAGCTAATGCAAGAAAAGATTTAATTACAGAAGCTATTAAATATGCTAATGAAAAGAAAATACCTAGCAATTTAGTAGAAAATTTCTTAGGTGAAGATTTAGAAAAAACAAAAGAAAACTTGGATGGATTTATAGAAACAATAAATCCTTGGATTTCGAACCAAGTAGATGAAAGATTAGGAGCAAGTTCATGGGTTCCTGGTGGAACTGGAAGTGCTGGAGCATCAAAAAGCTTAGGAGAACAACTTGCAGAAGAAGCAAATAATTCAGGCAAAGCCGAAGGTCCAAATCCTTGGGCTTAATTTTTTATAAGGAGGAATTTATATATGTATTTTAATTCAAAGACACAAGAATTTGATAATGGTGTAGAAATAATGGCTACATATAGAAACAGAGTAACATTTTCATGTACTGTTTCTGATTCAGGAGTTGCAGAAAAAGGTGGTAAAAAAATAGTTCCTAAAGGATCACTTTTAGACCAATCAGGAGTTGTGAAAAATGATGCTACTGTAGTTGGTATATTAGCTGAAGAAGTTGATGTTACTAACGGACCAAAACCAGGAGCTTTAATAGTTGAAGGTTATGTATTAAAAGAAAGATTACCAGTAAGTCCAGAAACTTTAGCTGAAAAAGCATTAACAAAAATAACATTTAGATAAGAAAGAAGGGATATAAATGGCAAGAATAGACGAATTATTCAATACTAAAGAACTTTTAAATTATTATAGAGTAAAGAAACAACCAGCTATGCTAGGAGATACATTATTTCCAGCTAGAAAAATTCAGGATATCAAATTTGATATGATTACGGGAGCGAACGGACTTCCAGTTTCAGCTTCAGTTCACGCTTTCGATACTGAAACTGAATTAGCTAGTAGAGAAGTTTTACAAAAAGGTGCTGCTGAATTAGCATTAATTAAAAGAAAAGTAGCTATAGGAGAAAGAGAAATTATAGCTATAAATAATCCAAGAATGGATTCAGAACAAAAAGCTCTTGTAATGGGATTATTTAAAGATGGAGATAAGATGGTTGAATCAGTTCAAACTAGAATTGAAGCTATGAGAATGGAATTGTTATCTACAGGTAAGATTAAGGTAAAAGAAAATGGGGTATCAATCACATTAGATTATAGTGTTCCTGGTAGCAATAAAAAAACTTTCAATTGGAGTGAACCTGCTACTGCTAAACCACTTGAAGATATAAAAACTTTAGCTGATGAAGTTGAAGATGCTAGTGGTACTAAACCAACTAGAATACTTACTTCTTCTAAAGTATTAAATAAAATTTTAGCTTGTGAATCTGTTAAAAAAGCAATTTTTGGAGTTAACTTTGATAAAATTGCTACTAGAAAAGATTTAAATTCTCTTTTAGAATCAATGGAACTTCCACAAATAGCAGTTTACAATGCTAAATATAAAGTTCAAGGTTCTAATGGTAAATATACAACTAAGAGATATTTCCCTGAAAATATATTATCTATGTTTGCAGAAAATGCACTAGGTGAAACTATCTATGGATTAACTGCTGAGGAAATAGAATTATTAGGTTCTAATAAGATGGAAGAAGCTAAGATGGTTGGTAATATCTTTGTAGGAGTTGAAAAAGAAGGAGATCCAGTAAGGAGATTTACTAAAGCAGTAGCAACTGCATTACCTACTTTAGAAAATGGACTTGAATTAGGTATAGGTACTATATCTTAATGGGAATGAGTGCTTTAAGCACTCTTTTTTTAATTGAGGTGATTATATGAATGAAATTATCCAAGATTTATTAATAGATATCCCAAAGGCTCCAATTAGTAAGTTAGAACTTTTAATTAAGAGAGCCATTAATCAAATAAATAATTATCTAAACAAAGAATTTAGTGAAAGTGATTCTATTAAAAATTTTAAATATGCTATAGAACAAATAGTATTAGATACTTATTTGTACCAACAATCTAAACAATATAAAGATGGAGTTGTAAGGATAACAGAGGGTGAAAGAAGTATTGAATATAAAAGCACTTCTTCTAAAGGAAGAGTTATTTTTACAGATGAAGTTAAAGCCATGCTACCAAATCCTTATGTGAGGTTAATGGGCTAATGGTTTTATTACCTAATGTAACTATAACCGTTTACAATAAATATTATGACAAGACTTTAGAAAGAGATTGTTATAAAAGAACTGTTATAGAGAATGTAGATTGGCAAGAAAAACAAGAAGGTAGCATACAAGAAAAAGGATTGGTTGTTGATTCTAGCATTAAAATTTTTATAGAAAAACTTGATAATTATATTTCTCCTAAAGCTTTCAGAAGATTAGATTCAGAAGAGAGAGAAAATTATTTTACTTTAGATATAGGTGATTTAATTGTAAAGGGAGAAGTTCAATTTGAAATAACTGGTCAAAAACCTTTTACAATAAAAAATTTAGAACAAAATTATGATGATGTAGTATCAATTTTGGCAGTTTCTAAATTTTCGGAACACCTTGAAGTGGGGTGTAAGTAAGCATGGACGTTAAAATTGAAATTAATAGTACAAATGATATTTTAGCCAAAAGAAAACTTCAAGATGGTGGTCAAGCTCAACAATTGTTTACTAAAGAATGTGCCCTTTGCTTTAACAATTATGTTCCTTTCAAAAGTGGAACACTTAAAGATTTAGATGTAAAAATCAATGTAGATAATATAGTTTATTATGCTCCTTATGCTCGCAAGCAGTATTACGAAAATAAAGGTAATGGGAAAGGCGGAGTTAACCGTAATGGCAGAAGGGGAAAGCTGTGGGATAAACGTGGATTCGCAGATCATAAAAACGAAATAATTGATAAGGTTGCGAGCTTTGTTGGTGGTAAAAGAAAATAAATATAAAAAAATAATTTTTTTTAATTAATGTATTGACTTTTGGCGGTCAAAAGTTTAGAATGGAAAATGTAAGAAGGAGGTGAGAAAAATAACAACTCCTAAGAAAATGGGCAGACCAACTCAAAACCCTAAAAACGACAGAGTAACTGTGCGATTAGATGAGGAAACTAAGAAAATATTAGAAAGTTACTGTGAAAAAGAAAATGTCGATAAGGCAGAAGGGGTTAGAAGAGGGATAAAATGCCTAAAAGATAAATAAAAAAGGTCGCAACCATTAGAAGGCTACAACCATACTGCAATATGATTATACCCTTTAATGGTTGCACTGTAAAGGAGTTAATTAAATATTATGAATACAAAATTATTCAAAATGTTTATTGAGGAACTAAGAGAGCAAGGGATAATGGTCGAAAGACTTAATCTATCCCAAGTAAGCGAAAGTATAAAACTTTACAAGGTATTAAACCAGTAGAAAGGAAGTATAAACATGAATGATTATTTAAGTAATAAAGAATTTTTACGTTCAAAAAAATTGTTTGAGAATTATAAAAGATTAAGAAGTTTGAAACTAGAAATAGAAAGAGAACTAAAGAAGATACCAAACACTAAAATCTTAGAAAAAGAATATATAGAGTTGCTAGAATTGGAATATGCACTATTAACCCTATATGTAAAGTATAATTCAGCTAGACAAGAAGAAGAGATACTGGAATTGAAAAAATACATAATAAGAAATATTCAAAAAATAAATGATTTGCTTACATTAAGGAATTTAGAAAGCTTTACAGAGAGTGTTAGAAATTTACTCTCTCCAATGTGAGGTGATTAATTTGGCTACAAAATGTATTAAGTTAGCTGGAGAATATGTTAAAGAAAATTCTCTTGAAAAAGATAAATTCTTTACAGAACTAAGAGATATCCAGTATAAAACTTGGTTAGCTTGTAATAGAGCTATTACTTACTTTTATTCTAATGATATGCAAAACCTAATTCAAAAAGATGTTGGAATACCTAAGGAAGATGATAAAAATATATTTGGTAAATCTTTTGGAGCTTGGGTAGAAAATAGAATGAATGAAATTATGGAAGGTGCTTTATCATCTAATGTAGCACAAACTCGACAATTTGTTAATAATAGATATAGCCAAGACAAGAAAAATGGACTTTTAAAAGGTAATGTTTCATTAAGTCAGTTCAAAAGGGATTTACCAATTATTATTCATAATAAAGCTTATAATGTAATAGAAACTTCTAAAGGATTAGGTGTAGAGATAAGTTTTTTTAATAAAGAAAAACAAAAAGAATTAAATGTAAAAAGAATTAAATTATTATTTCCTAAATTAGATAATTCATCAAAACAAATTTTAATTAGGATTATGGACAAAACCTATAAACAAGGTTCTATTCAAATAACTTATAATAAGCGTAAAAAGAAATGGATGTTTGCTATAAGTTATACATTTGAAAATAAATTAGAAAAAGTTTTAGATGATAACCTAGTAATGGGTATAGATTTAGGAATAACTAAAGTTGCCACTATGAGTATTTATAATATAGAAAAACATCAATATAAAAATATGTGTTTTAAAGAGCAAACAATAGATGGAACTGAATTAATCCATTATAGACAAAAGATTGAAGCAAGAAGAAAATCTTTAAGCATAGCATCTAAATGGGCAAGTGATAACGCTACTGGTCATGGATATAAAAGAAGAATGAAAAAAGCAAATAATATTGGAGATAAATATAATAGATTTAAAGATACTTACAATCATAAGGTTTCAAGATATATAGTAGATTTAGCCTATAAATATGGTGTTAAAACTATTCAAATGGAAGATTTAAGTGGATTTAGCGAACATCAAAGTGAAAGTTTACTAAAGAATTGGAGTTATTATGATTTACAAAATAAAATTAAGTATAAAGCCGAAGAAAAAGGTATAAATACTATATTTATAAACCCTCAATATACTTCAAAAAGGTGTTCTAATTGTGGTAATATACATAAAGACAATAGAGATTGTAAAAATAATCAAGCTAAATTTGAATGTATTATTTGTGGATATAAAGAAAATGCAGATATTAATGCTAGTAAAAATATTGCTATTCCGTATATAGATGAAATTATAAAAGAATATATAAAAGATACTATTTAGTATCTTTTACATAAAGGTTGATTCTCCAGCCTAAAGGTGAGTTTAATAATTAGCTTTAAGAAAAATGAGTTAATTCTCACTAAACGCCATAAAAAGCAATCATAAAAATGTGCGTGTGATTGGCTATAACCTTGATATAATCAGCATTTTAAGAATACTGGTTAGAGTACGCTTTAATTTAAGGGTATAGTAGAACCAGGTATATAAATCCTGCAGTTAGAATACACTTTATATTAGAGGTTGATTTACCAACCTAAAGGTGAGAAAGTAATCTTGAAAATGGCTTAATTACTAAGCTTAAAGTAAATTTGATACTCTCACCAAACGCTCCAATTAAACATTGGTAAAAAGCTAGTACAAAATAGCTTAAAGCTAGGCGTGTACTAGGATACAACTTTTATCAAGTTAAAGTGATTGGCTTAAATACAGTGGTTGAGCTTTGACATGAGTTGTATTTAAAGATTCAAGATGATGATTTAGTAATGGAACATATACGTTGAGCTTTGACATGAGTTGTATTTAAAGAGGCATATTTTTGTGATATAATTATGAAAAGTGGGGAGGAGTGGAGTTAATGGTATATAATGTTAAAGATATTGCCGCTTATATAGTGGACTACTCTATTGAAAACGGAAGTCCTGTTAGTAATTTAAAATTGCAGAAGATATTATATTATGTACAAGCCTATTTCCTAGTAACTAAAAACGAACCTTGTTTTAGAGAAGATATTATACATTGGAGACACGGTCCAGTTGTGCGAGAAGTATATTCACAATATAAGATGTATTTTGATGATGAGATAACTAGAAGTAACGGATTTGGTGATTTGGAAAGTTATGATAAAAATTTAATTAATAAGGTTGTAGATTCATATAAAACTTATGGACCTTGGGATATGGTAAGAAAAACTCATGAAGAAGGACCTTGGATAAATACAAATTCTGATGACGTTATAGATAAAGAAGAGATAAAGAAATATTTTAATAAACATAAAAGTTATATATTGGGACAAGGGGTAATTTAATATAATGGAAGGCTGTAAAAATATACAGGATGTAAAGTCAATGGAAGAAATACTAGAAGAGTTGATTTCACTAGATGAGAGTAAAGATTCTAATTATAATGATGAAATAGATAGAATAAGTAAAGAATTAATACTTTACTATGATAATAAAGGCAGACACCTGTATTCGGAGGTATCTGCTTTTTTATATAAGTGTAAAGATGAAGAGGAAAATTTAGAATATATTTATAGAAACATAAAGAAGGTTCATAATGTATTTTCAGAGAGTGTGAATAACGATTATGCTATTAATGCGTTGAAATTAGAAGATCATATAAGATTAGAGCTATTGAGATTTGATAATTTAAAACAGGCTCAAGAAAAAAACGCTTTAGAACTTTCTGCAAAAATTGATGAAGAAACAATTAAGTTTGAACAAGAAATAAATACATATGAAAAAAAAATTAATACTCTTAGGAAAAGTTATAATACTATGAGAGACAATATAGATGGGTTAAATAGTCAAATTATTAGTATTATAGGAATTTTTAGTGCTATAGTTATAACATTCTTTGGCGGGATAAATTTCTTGGAAAGTGTATTAAGTAGTATTGGTGAGGTAAGTAAATATAGATTCGTTTTAGGTGCTCTTATTGTTGGTTTTGTAATGTTCAATACTATATTTATGTTATTAAATTTTATTTCTAAATTGACAGAGAAAAATATAAGAAGTGAGTGTAAGTACTATAAGGATGGACGTTGTGATTCAGAGTGTAAAAAAAGAGGGAAAGTTCAATGCGTTAAAGAAAAACATCCAACAATATATTGGGTTAATATATGTTTTATATTAGGACTTATATCAATAGTGAGTATATATTATATTGATTATTATAATGTTATAAGTCATATATTTTTTAAATAAGTTAAATACTTATTTAACCAATCGGACGGAATTCTCCCATCTTCTATAAGTGGAGAGTAGTTCACCATGCGTTTTAAAAAAAGAATATTTAAAGACTTGGATTTCCAAGTCTTTTTTTATTAAAAAAAAGAGAGTGCAAATTTGCACATTGTAGAAGGGGGGTGAGAAAATGACAGTAATTGAAAGTATAAGAAATTTTATTAAAGAATGTCCTTATTTAGAGGAATTTGAAGGGGCTATAAGAATAGGGATTGATTACCTAAGTAATGATACAACAACCTATTCAATCGAAAAAGTTCCTTGTAATCCAATTATAAAAAAATATGTAGATGGCTCTTGTAAAAAGCAAGAGCTTTTTATTTTTACAAGTAGAGAAAGTTATGGACAAGATGTTTTTAATAACTTGGAAAATATAAATTTTTATGAAAAATTTGCAGAATGGATTGAGGAAATGAACATTAAAGGAGAACTACCTTTGCTTGATAATAAAAAAGAAGCTGAAAAGCTAGAAGTTACCAGTAATGGTTATGCTTTTCAAACTGATGTTGACAAAGCTCAATATCAAATTCAGTTAAGATTAATTTATATAGAAGAAAGGAAGTAGATAGAATGGCAAAATCTATAAGAAATAGAACATTAGTAGCAGACTATTTAAAAGTTGGAGGAGAGTTTGTTTTAATGGGAACTGGATTTACAGATATAAATGAAAGTCCAAATGCTAAGACAACATCAAAACAATACGTTAATGATAAATCTCCGACATCTTCAATAGTTTCATATGAAACAGAGTTCCCATATGAAACTGACCAAATCCGAGATGAAAAGGCAGTAGACTATATTTGTGACATAGGAGAATTACATAAAATAGGTGCTGATGCTGAAACTGAATATATAAGAGTGGACTTGGATAAAGCTGGTACTGCTGATAATACTTTTAGAGCAAGAAAGTTTAGAGTGGCTGTTCAAGTGGAGGATTTAGGAGCTAAAGATGGAGAAATGACTGCTAAAGGTAAGTTGTTGACTAAAGGTGATTTAGTTGTTGGTACTTTTAATACAACTACAAAGGAATTTACAGAAGGATTTACAGCAAAGGGCGAATAAAAATTTTAAGGAGGATTAAAAATGATAAAAATAAATGGTGTTGAATTTGAATTTGATTCATTTGACGCAGACGAAGTTGAAAAAGCAGAAAAGGAATTTGAAAAGGTAGCAAGAAAATTAGAAAATCCGCCTAAAAATCTAAAAACTAGAGCGGAGTTAATAAGATATACTGTAAAATGCGTTGGGGATTTCTTTAATACTATTCTTGGAAAAGATGCAGCTAAAAAAATATTTAAAGATAAAGTAAATTTTAAGGAAGCAATGCAAGCCTTTGTTCAATTTAGAGAAGAACTAGAGAAGCAAGAAAGAGAGTTTGGGAAATATATGGAAAGTAATTTAGGTAAGTATTCTCCTAATAGACTGGAAAGAAGAAAAAATAATTTTAATAAAAATAAGAGAAGATAATGTATAAGAATAATATATTATTAGATAAACTTCCTACTAAAGTTAAAATTGGTGGGAAGTTTTACAATATAAATTCAGATTTTCGTACATCTATGTTATTTGAACTCTTAATGCAAGATGAAGATATAGAAGATGAGCTTAAAATAACACAAGCTTTAAAATTATATTTTCCTAAAATCCCCCCTTTAAAATATATAGAAGAAACTATAAATATTATTATGTGGTTTTATGGTTGTGGAAAGGAAAAAGAAGAGTTGAATAAACGTATAAAAAGCACTTCGAATGATTTAGAGCAAGCATATTCCTTTGAACATGATAATGCATATATCTATAGTGCTTTTCTAAGCCAATATAAAGTTGATTTGCAAGACATAGAGTATTTACACTGGTGGAAGTTTAGAACCTTATTTGAGGGGCTTACAGAGGAGAATATGATAGTAAAGATAATGGACTATAGGACAATGGATTTAAGTAAAATGGAGAAAAGTGAAAGAGAGTTCTATAAGGAGAAAAAAGAGTTCTTTAAACTGCCTAAAAAAATCAGTAAGTCTGATGAAGAATATAAAAATAAAATCGAAGAAATATTAATAAATGGGGGAGTTTTAACCCTTGAAAAATTATAGTATAATTTCCATATATAAAATATGGAAAGAAGGAATTAAAATGGGATTTTTTGATTTAAAAACCACTTGTTCTGTTTGTAACAATGAAGTTGGATTAAATAGATTTAAAGTAAAAAAATCTAATGCATGGATTTGCCCTAAATGTTTAAAAAAAGCTGGTGGAGTTGGCAATGTTAACGTATCTAAAATGACAATAGAGGAAATCCAAGAAATTATTAATAAAAAACAATCTTTAATTGAAGAAAAGGAATCTTTAATTGAAAAAAATCCTTTAGCAACAGCTGAAGGTATGTATAAATATTGTTTAGATAATAAATTAGGTACTGGCTGGAATGAAAGATGGGGGATAAAACATTTTAAATTAATTGAAGAAAGTTTGCTCCCTCATGAAGAAGTGAAAATGCCTTTTATAGGGTTGCATAATTATATTGCAAGTACAAAACACGATGGAAATTTTGCATACGCTGTAACAAATAAAAGAATAATAATGGCTCAAAAAAAACAAATAACCGGTGAAAATTTTAAAACTGTATCATTGGATAATATTAACGATATAACATTTAAATCAGGAGTTTTATTTGGAATATTAACAATAGATACTATAAAAGAAACTTTTAATATTGGACTAGATAAAAGTTCTGCAAAGGTAATAAATTCAACATTGCATAATGTAATTGATGATTTAAAAAATATATCAATTACACCTGAGATTAAAGAAATATCAAATGATATTTTTTCTATTGCAGATGAATTAAAAAAATACAAAGAACTTTTAGACATGGGAGTATTAACTCAAGAAGAATTTGAATCTCAAAAAAATAAATTATTAAATAAATAATATAAAAAAGCACTTACAAATAAGTAAGTGCTTTTTATTTTGCAAAAAAAAGGGGGTGAAATTTATTGGCAGATGGAACAGTCATTATAGATACTAAACTTGACAATAAAGGTATCGATAAAGGTGTTGGAGACATAAAAAAACAAGCTGCAAAGTTAGCACATGAATATAAACAGGCTGGAATGAGTTCATCTGATGCATGGAAAAAGGCATGGAGTGAAATAAGAAAAGAAAACTCATCTGGAACTGAAAAAGTAAAAAGAGATATGAATTCGCTTGCTGCAATAGCAAGAAAAACTGCCGCCGTATTGGGCGGCATTTATATTGTAGATAAAATTAAAGATTATAGAAGAGAAATTAGTAAAGCAGGTATAAGTTATAATGCGTTATCAGAACAAGCTTTGGTTGCTTGGACAACAATATTAGGAAGCCACACAGCAGCAGTAAAAATGATGGAAGATATAACTAATTATGCTGCTAAAACTCCCTTTAGTAAAATGGGCGTTGACCAAATGGCAAAACAACTTTCTAATGCAGGTTTTGAAGGACAAGCATTATTTAACCAGTTAACAAAAATAGGTGATATGGGAAGTGCTTTTGGAATACAAGAAGATTCCCTAAGAGAAATGGTTAGGCAATATGCACAAGTACAACAAGCTCAGGTTGCGTATACAGAAGATTTAAATATTTTACAAGATCGAGGTATTCCAATTTTTAAAGCTCTTGGAGAAGTAATGGGAGTTCCTGTAAGCCAAGTAAAAAAACTAGCTTCCCAAAGTAAAGTAACCGCAGATGTATACAACAAAGCAATAGATAGTATAGCTGAAAATACTAAAGGAGCTATGGAAAATCAATCCCAAACATTTAACGGCATGCTGTCTACCTTAGAAGACAACCTAAGTATCTTATGGGGATATTTGACTAAAGATTGGTTTGAAAATATAAAAGGTTCTCTAAGTAGTTTTTTACCTAAACTAGAGGACTTTGTTACTTTAGTTGGAACAGATGGTCTAAGTGGGGCTATAAATAAAACTATTCCTGAACTTAGTCCATTAGTTAATATGCTAACTAATATAGGGAATATATTACAAACTATAGTTATTCCTTCTTTAATCAGATTTGGATTATGGTGTTCCCAGCATATTGGGATAATTACAACACTTGCAATTGTTTTAGGAGGATTAAAGTTGGCTATAAACAGCATACTTGCCGCGGAAAAAATAATACTATTTATCCAATCTTTTAAGAAAGCACTAAAAACCATTAAAGAATTTGAAATGCTAACAAAATTAGCAACAGCAGCACAATGGTTATTTAATTTAGCTTTAAGTGCCAATCCGATTGGACTTGTAATAATAGGTTTAGTTGCTTTAGTTGGAGCTTTTGTTTATCTATGGACAACATCGGAGGGCTTTAGAAATTTTTGGATTAGCATGTGGGAAGCAGTAAAGGAAGCTTGTTCTAATGCTTGGAATAGTATATCACATTTCTTTACAGAAACAATACCAAATGCTTTTAAGAAAGTAGTTAATTTCTTTAAAGAAGATTGGAAGGAAATATTATTATTTATAGTTAATCCTTTCGTTGGTGCTTTTGCTTTAGCCTATAAACATTGTGAGGGGTTTAGAAATTTTATTGATAATTTAGTAACCAATATTAAAGATTTCTTCGTTAACGGTTTTGAATACATTAAAAATGCGGTATCTAACTTTGGAACTTTATTAGTTACAAGATTTAAAAACTGGTGCAGTGAAGTATGGATATTATTTACCCAAACTATTCCTAGTTGGATTCAAAGTATAGTTAGTTGGTTTGGAGAACTTCCTTATAAAATTGGATATGCTTTAGGTTTTGTAGTTACAAAACTTGGAATGTGGGGAGTAGATATGTTAACTTACATTACTACTAACGTTCCTATTTGGATAAATAACATTGCTAATTGGTTCGCTAAACTACCGGGAAGGATTTGGACTTGGTTAGTAGATTCCATGAATAAAGTAAAGCAATGGGGCTATGATATGGGAGTTAAAGCTGGACAAATTGCAGGCGAATTTCTAACAAATACAATAACATATTTTAAAGAGTTACCAGAAAGAATATGGACTTGGCTTTGTAACGCTGGTAATAAGGTAAAACAATGGGGCTATGATATGGGCGTAAAAGCTGGTCAAATAGCAGGAGAATTTTTAAAAAATACAATAGATTATTTTTCAAAACTACCCGGTCGAATTTGGGAATGGTTAGTAAATACTGTTTCTAAAATTAAGGCTTGGGGAGGAGATTTATGGAGTGCTGGTGTGGATTCAGCTAAACAATTAGTAAAATCTGTTGTCGAAACTGTAAAATCTATTCCAAGTAAAATGCTCGATATTGGAAAGAATATAGTTAAAGGTCTATGGCAAGGAATAATTAATGCCAAAAACTGGTTCATGGATAAAGTGCGTGGATTCTTTGGTGGTATAGTAGATGGAGCTAAGGCAGCACTTGGAATTCACTCTCCTTCAAGGGTTATGAGAGATGAAGTTGGTAAATGGATTATGCCTGGTGTAGAAGTTGGTATTGATAAAACAATGCCTGACTTACAAAGCAACATGAAAGAAAAACTATTAAATTTAACTAGAGAAATGAAAGCTAAAGTAGCTTATGAATCACAAAGTTTAGGAGCTACAATTGTTTCAAGAAGCTCAACTGAAATTATCAATAAAAATAACAATAATAATGAAAATAATCCAAGAAAATTCATTTTAAATATCGAAAATAAAAATTACCTAGATGGTGAAGAATTAGCAGGACATACAACACAAAAAGTTATCGAAAATATATGTGAAAGTCAAGATAGTTACACAATAAGTACAGGAGGTGATTTTGCCTTTGCGTAAGCCATTTTCTTTTAATTTTAATCATAAAAATTCATGGATAGATTTCAAAATAAAAGTCTTAGAAATTACAATCCCATTTCCACAAGAAAAAAAATCAACTGTAAAGATTCCAGGAGGAGAAGACATGGTTGAGGTAGAAGGGGGCTATGAAGATATTGCTATTCCTGTAAAAATAGATATTCTTGATGAAAGGTTAATAGAAACTAAATATAGAGAGATTAAAAGGTGGTTGTCTTTTATAGAAGATGACCATCTTATTTTTTCAGATGATTTAGGATTCTTTTATAAAGTTAAAATGATAGACCTTAAAGAATTCATAACTGAATTTCAAACTTGTGGAACTGCTACAGTTAATTTTATTTGTTCCCCTTACCTTTACTCTGTTAACGGTGAGTATGAAATGGAGTTTGAAAATAATCTTTTTAATGAATTCCCACTTAATTCAGAACCAGTTTACAAAATTGTTGGTAATGGAACTATTAAATTAAATATAAATTCAAAAATTGTAACTATTGATTTAGCTGATGAAATAATTGTAGATATACCTAAAAAACTAACTTTAAGAAATGGAAAAATTGAAGGCAAAAGAAAAAAAGGAGAATGGAAATATTTAGAGCTTATTCCTGGAGACAATACCTTGGATTATGAGTTAACTCCAGGAAGTAACTTAGAATCCTTTACCTTAATTCCTAATTGGAGGACACTATGAGTATTGAATATTACAATGGAGATAATACGAATTATGAATTTGACGGTGATGTTACTCTAGTACCTAATAAAGCAATATTTA
>OKWQ01000237.1_pt1 | contig 25240 bp, 19 predicted proteins | sample 1607071 | NCBI WGS metagenome assembly OKWQ01 (sample SAMN07501039, study PRJEB24779) | human gut metagenome
CGGGACCATAGCTCAGCTGGGAGAGCACCTGCCTTACAAGCAGGGGGTCACAGGTTCGAGCCCTGTTGGTCCCACCAATTATCCTCTAGTTAACAAACTAGAGGTTTTTTAATATATAAAATAAGTTATAAATATTATTGCTTTAATAAAAAATAAAATTAATTAAAAAAATAGAGATTTTTTATATAAAAAAATTAAGGAAGGTGTTATTATGTATATTATATTTGGAGAAGAAATAGTAGATAGCGAAGAAATAAAGGAAATAATTGAAGAAAATAGTAATTTTAAAGTAGATAGAGATATGTGCAAGGGAACAAAAAGAGAAGATGTTGTAGCATATCAACTAAGTATACCAGTAAAAGTATTAAATGAAAAATTAGATAAAGATTATGACTTAGATGAAATGAGCGAAGAAGATTTATTTGAAGAATATATAAATTTATCAGAAGAAATGTCTATAGCACTACAAGATTTTATGCCAAAGCACTCTTTAGTAAACTCTATATCTTACAAATGGGATAATTCATCGGACGTAGTTAAAACAGTATTTACTATGGCATATATAGGATTAGGACAATTAAAGTTAAATGATGTATCTAGAAGACTACTAAATGAGTTAGACTAGAAATACTTTTGGCAGTTTTTAAATAAATGAACAAAATATAAATGGTTTGATAAGTACCAAAATTCAAAGTAATGAAATAATGCATAAATTAATATAATAAGTAAGATAAATCCATGTTTATTAATATAAAATAAATATGGATTTATTTTTTTATAAGTCAATATATATTCATGATAATATGAATATTTTAGAAAAGTATGATAAAAATATTCTATTTTTACTTAATTAAGAAATAGAGATTTACCAAAACACAAAATATATTTATCTGTTTTTACGAATTTGTATTAATTATTAAGAAACTCTTTCATAGGGGTTCAAAAATAAAGTTTTATGGACTATAATCTTTAATATTACAACTTAAATATGGAAAAGGGGGATAATATGCTTAAAAAATTTAAAAAAGTACTAGTAGCTAATAGAGGAGAAATTGCTATAAGAATATTTAGAGCATGCCATGAATTAGGAATTAAAAGTGTAGGGATATATAGTAAAGAGGATAAATACAGTTTATTTAGAACAAAAGCAGATGAATCTTATTTAATAGGTAAAGACAAAGGACCTATAGAGGCGTATTTAGATATAGATGGAATTATTGAGCTTGCCAAAGCCAAAAATGTAGATGCCATACATCCAGGATATGGTTTCTTAGCTGAAAATCCAGAGTTTGTAAGAAAATGTGAAGAGAACGGAATTACATTTATAGGTCCGTCTGCTGAGATAATGGAAAGAATGGGTGACAAAATAAATTCTAAAAAAGTTGCTCATAGTGTTGGAGTAGGAACTATACCTGGAGTAGAAAAAGTAATTAAAAGTGTTGAACAAGCAAAAGAAGTTGCAGACCTTATAGGGTATCCAGTAATGATAAAAGCCTCTAATGGTGGAGGTGGTAGAGGTATGAGGGTAGTTTATGATGAAAAAAACTTAGCCCTTGAATATGAAACAGCATGTAGTGAGTCAAGAAAGGCATTCGGAGCAGATTTAATTTTTATAGAAAAATATATAGAAGATCCTAAACATATAGAGGTTCAAATACTGGGAGACAAGCATGGAAACTTAGTTCATTTGTATGAAAGAGATTGTTCAGTACAAAGAAGACATCAAAAAATAATTGAATATGCACCAGCATTTTCTATAGATAAAAAAATAAGAGATGAAATTTGTGAAGATGCAGTTAAAATAGCTAAAGAAGTAGAATATGTAAGTGCAGGAACATTAGAGTTTTTAGTTGACAGCAAAGGTAATCATTACTTTATAGAAATGAATCCTAGAATTCAAGTTGAACATACAGTAACAGAAGAGGTTACAGGAATAGATATTGTTCAAAGTCAAATTCTTGTAGCTGAAGGATATAGCTTAGATAGTAAAGAGATCGATATAAAGTCACAAGAGGATGTAACAATAACAGGATATGCTATACAATGTAGAATTACAACTGAGGATCCTAAGAATAACTTTATGCCTGATACAGGAAAAATACAAGTATATAGAACTGGATCGGGTGCAGGAATTAGGCTAGATGGTGGAAATGGTTGTGCAGGATTTAGCATAAGTCCATATTATGATAGTTTATTAGTAAAGACTATATCTTGGGATAGAACATTTGAAAGAGCAATTAATAAGACTGTTAGATCTATAAATGAACTTAGGGTTAGAGGTGTAAAAACCAATATTGGATTTTTAGTTAATGTTTTACAAGATCCTATGTTTAGAGCTGGTAGATGTAGTACTAAATTTATAGATGAACATCCTAGATTGTTTAAGATAAAAGAAAGTAAAGATAGAGGAACTAAGTTACTTCAATTTATAGGTGATGTTATAGTAAATGAAAACAAATGTATACCTAAACCTAAGTTTGAAACATTACATCAGCCAAGGATAATAACTGAAAGAGTGCCAAAGGTAGAGGGTAGTAGAGTTCAGTTTGAAAAATTAGGAAAGAAAGCATATATCGAAAAAATAAAAAATGAAAAGAAATTATTATTAACAGATACTACAATGAGAGATGCGCATCAATCTCTTATAGCAACAAGATTTAGAACTTACGATTTATTACAAGTCGCTAAAGAAACAAATGAGTACCAAAAAGATTTATTTTCACTAGAAATGTGGGGAGGAGCTACATATGATGTGGCTTATAGGTTCTTGAAAGAATCCCCATGGAGAAGGTTACAAAAACTAAGAGCAGAAATACCAGATATAATGTTCCAAATGTTATTTAGAGCATCTAATGGTGTGGGATATACAAATTATCCTGATAATGTGATAGTAGATTTTATAAAAGAATCAGCTTATCAAGGAATAGATGTTATAAGGATATTTGATTCATTAAACTGGGTTGAAAATATGAAATTGTCTATAGAAGCAGGACTTGAAACTGGAAAAATAGTAGAAGGTACAATGTGTTACACAGGAGACATATTAAACCCTAATAAGTCAAAGTATAACTTAGAATACTATATAAAAATGGCTAAAGAGTTAGAATCTTTAGGTGTAGATATAATTTGTATAAAAGATATGGCAGGTCTTTTAAAACCGTATGCTGCACATACTTTGATTAAGTCTTTAAAGGAAAATGTTAAGACACCTATTCACCTACACACTCATGATACAAGTGGAAATGGTGTGGCAACATGCTTAATGGCAGCACAAGCAGGTGTAGACATAGTAGATGCTGCATTACAAACTATGTCAGGTCTAACAAGTCAACCATCTTTAAATGCCATAGTAGAAGCTTTAAAACATACAGAAAGAGATACTAATATTGATTTATATGGATATGAAGAGTTATCAAGTTACTATGGGGATTTAAGACAAATTTATAAAAAATTCGAAAGTGGCATGAGTACTTCTTTCGCTGAAATATATGAATATGAAATGCCAGGAGGACAATATTCAAATCTAAAAGCCCAAGCTGATAGCTTTGGATTAGGAGATGATTTTGATACTCTTAAGGTAAACTACAAAGAGGCTAATCAAATAGTTGGAGATATAATTAAAGTTACACCATCTTCAAAAGTTGTAGGGGATTTAGCAATATTTATGACAAAGAATAAATTAGATAGAGGAAATATTATTGAAGAAGGTAAAAAATTATCATTCCCAGATTCAGTAGTAGATTACTGTAAAGGTATGATAGGTCAACCAGAAGGTGGAATACCAAAAGATTTACAAGAGGTAGTACTAAAAGGTGAAGAAGCCATTACTGTAAGACCTGGATCATTAATACCAGCAGCTAATTTTGATAAAGACAAAGATTATTTGAATGAAAAATTCGATATGAGATCAAACATAAGAAATATACTAAGCTATGAATTATATCCAAAAGTATATGAAGAATATTTAAAACATTTACAAGGATATAATGATATTTCTAAACTGGAAAGTGATGTATTCTTTTATGGTCTTGGCATAGGTGAAGAGTGTGATGTGGAAATAGAAGAAGGAAAAATGCTAACTATTAGTTTAAGAAATATAGGCGATGTAAAAGAAAACGGATATAGAACAATAGTATTTGATTTAAATGGAATGCATAGGGAAGTAGAAATAAAGGATAATAACTATGCAGGAAGCATTAAACAAGTAGAAACTGCTGATATGGATAATCCTTTACAAATAGGGGCTAGTATTCCTGGAAAGGTAATAAAAGTTCTTGTTAAAGAAGGAGATGAAGTGGAAGAGCATCAACCATTAATTGTTATAGAAGCTATGAAAATGGAAACTAATATAGTATCAAAAACAAATGGAAAAATAAAATCTATCCAAGTTAAAGAAAATGAAATGGTTTGTGATAAACAACTATTAATGACATTAGAATAGAATAATAATAAATTAAAAAACTCTAAAGTAGAGTAAATAACTGCTTTAGAGTTTTTTGATTCAAAAAAAGAGGAAAAATACACATGTGTGTAGAAATATATTTTAAATCCAAGGGAGAGAGTGTCAAATTATTTTCTCTCGAAATAAGGTAATCGTATCTTACGTAATTGGGAATATTATACATGTAAATAGTATAAAATTATTTATAACACTTGATAATTTTATATAATTAAAAAAGGTAGGTGCTAATATGAAAGTCTATGATAGTAACGATTTAAGAAATGTTGCAATACTAGGACATAGTGGATGTGGGAAATCTAATTTAATTGATGCTCTAGCATACACTACAAATATTTCAAAAAAGATGCCTAAGTTATCTGACAAAGTAAACATGACTTACAGTATAGGACTAGCTCCCATAGAGTACAACGGTATCAAATATAATTTATTAGACACACCAGGATATTTTGATTTTAGCGGTGAAGTAATTTCTTCTTTAAGAGCAAGTGATGCAGCTATTATAGTAATAGATGCAACTTCTCCCATACAAGTTGGAACTGAAAAATCACTAGAATTAACTGAAAACATGCCAAAGATCATGTTTATAAATAAAATAGACAATGAAAAGGCAAGATATAAAGATGCAATAGAAATGTTAAGAGAAAAATATGACAATAAGATAGTACCAATGATAAGCCCTATATATAAAGATAAACAATTTGTTAAATTACATAATGTATTAGAAAACTTGGATGACGATTTAGATGGAGAATTCAAAGAGCAAGTTTCAAGTGTTAAAGAAGCTTTAATGGAACATATTGCTGAAACTGACGATGAAGTTTTAGATAAGTATTTTAATGGAGAAGAATTAACTCCAGATGAAATACAAAAAGGAATAATAATAGGAATACAAAGTGGTGATATAATACCTGTAATATGTGGATCTACAATAAATAATATAGGTTCACAAGAGATACTACAAACTATAGGTTCATATATACAACCAAAAGCTATTGAAAAAGAAAATCCTTTAAGAGCTTTAGTATTTAAAACAATGGTTGACCCATTTATGGGAAAATTATCTTATATAAAAATAGTTGAAGGAAAAATGAAAAAAGATACTGAAGTAATTAATATAAATAAAGATGTAAAAGAAAAAATTGCGAATATATATACAATGAAAAATGGAGAGTTAGAAGAAATAGATTGTGCTAATGCAGGTGATATAGTTGTAGTTACAAAAATAAATTCTCTACAAACAGGAAATACGATAGCACAAAATTCAAACGCTTCCCTATTAGAAGCGGCTATTTTACCAAAACCACAAATATATTTCTCTGTAGTACCAAAAAATAAAGGTGAAGAAGACAAAATAGGAGCTTCATTAAATAAAATATCAGAAGAAGACCCTACTATACACTGGTATAGAAACCCAGAAACTAAGCAAACGTTAGTTGGTGGCCAAGGCGAGCTTCATATAAATACAGTTAAAAATAAATTAAAAGAAAAATTTGGCGTTGATGTTGACTTAGAAGATATTAAGGTTGCCTATAGAGAAACTATAAAAGGTGATTCTGATGTTCAAGGAAAACATAAAAAACAATCTGGCGGTCATGGTCAATATGGAGATGTAAAAATTAAATTTGCAAGATCTAATGATGACTTTGAATTTGCTGAAGAGATATTTGGAGGATCTGTTCCAAAATCTTATATACCTGCGGTAGAAAAAGGATTAAAAGATTCTATGCAAAAAGGAATACTTGCAGGATATCCTGTTACAAATATAAAAGCAACATTATATGATGGATCATATCATGATGTTGACTCATCAGAAATGGCATTTAAAATGGCAGCATCAATAGCATTTAAAAAAGGAATGGAAGAAGCTCAACCAATTTTATTAGAACCTGTTATGAAATTAACTATAACTGTACCAGAAGAGTATATGGGAGATGTAATGGGTGATATTAATAAGAGAAGAGGAAAAATACTAGGAATGGAACCTGATGATAAGGGTAGACAAGTAATTTATGCAGAAGCACCTCAAAGTGAAACATTTAAATATGCAATTGATTTAAGATCTATGACTCAAGGTAGAGGATTCTTTGAAATGGAATTAGAAAAATATAGTGAGGTACCTCAGCAACTAGCATCAAAAATAATTGCTGAAGTTAATAATTAAAAAAATATATATATTGAAAGCGGCATGATATTAAAAAATATCATGTCGTTTATTTTTTATTTTATATAAAATAAAAATTTGTTTTGTTTATAATAATTAGATTATATGACTAAAATATGTATATAATATATATTAAATAATAGTCAAAGAAAGTCAAAGTTAAAAATTATTTAAGTGGTGATGTGGGTGGCTTCAATTAGTGATATAATAGAAAAATTTATTAAAGATTTAATGGAAGACAGTAATACGGTTCAAATTCAAAGAAATGAACTTGCTAATTTGTTTGATTGTGCTCCATCTCAAATAAATTATGTTTTGACAACTCGGTTTTCAAGAGAAAAAGGATATGATATCCAAAGTAAAAAAGGTGGAGGCGGATATGTAAAAATAGATAAGATTGTAAAATCAAATCAAGAACAAATTTTACATATCTTACATAAAAAAATAGATAAAGAAATAACATATATACAAGGAAAAGTACTTGTTAAGTGGTTATTAGATACAAAATTAATTAATAATAGAGAATCAAAAATAATATTATGTGCTATAGATGATAAATCTCTAAATTCACCTATACATGGGTTAAATGACATAGTAAGGGCAAAAATTTTAAAAAATATTATAGAAGAATTATTTAATATAGAGGAGTGATATTATGTTATGTCAAAAATGTCATAAGAAAACAGCTTCAGTATTTATTAGCTCCATAATAAATGGTCAAGAATCACGAATGTATTTGTGTAATGATTGTGCTAAGAACTATCCGTTATTTAATTTTAATTCACAAGATCCATTTTCCATAAAGGATGTTATGGAAAAATTTGATATAAGTGAAGATGATTCAATCGAAACCAAAAAGGAAAACTTATTAGCAATGGATAAGGACTGTGAAGAAAGTGAGATTGTATGTCCAAATTGTTACAGCACATATAATGAATATAGAGAAACAGGAAAAGTAGGTTGCAGTAAGTGTTACGAGGTTTTTGAAAAACAGTTAAAGCCCATACTTAGAAATATATATGGATATGAAGAGTACATAGGAAAATCTCCTAAAAAAGATAACAGTCACATATACCCAAGCAAAGAAATGATAACCCTAAAAGAAGATTTAAATAGGGCTGTGGAGCAAGAAGAGTATGAAAAAGCAGCTTATATTAGAGATAAAATAAAAGAGTTAGAAGAATGTAATGAATAGGAGGAGGGACTTATGGAAGACAACATAATTATAGGTACTCAAATAGCTCTATCTAGAAATATTACTAATTATCCTTTTCCACATAAACTAAGTCAATCAGAATCTCAAGTCATAGCAAATAAAATTAGCAATATAATATTAGAATCAGAAGATTTATATCAAGAAGACTTTATTGCATACAATATAAATGACATTAGTCAAATAGAAAAAAATACATTAATAGAGAGAAATATTATAAGTAATAAGTTTTCAACAAATGATATAGGTTCAATTATTATTAACAAAGATAAAACAAAATGCATAATAGTTAATGATGAAGATCATATAAAAATCAAGATATACGAAGACAAATTTAATGTGGATGATGCTTTTATAATTGCAAATAAAATTGATGATATATTAGAAAGTAAGTTAAACTATGCTTTTGATGATAAATTGGGATACTTGACTAGTTGCCCAGTTAATGCAGGTACAGGGCTTAAAACATATTTTATAGCTCATCTGCCAGTATTGTCATTACAAAGAAAAGTAGATACTTATTCCAATATTGCACACAAAATAGGTGCAAATATAAAAGGTATTTCAAATGAAAAATCAAATATATTAGGTAGTATATATGAAATAAGCAATCAATCAGTTATTGGAAGATCAGAAAAAAATATTATTGAAAGTTTAAGAAGTTTAACAAAAGACATTATAAAAAAAGAAAAAGAATCTAGAAATATTGTAAAAATGGAAGCCTCTATAGAATTAGAAGATGAGGTTTATAGATCTTTAGGAATATTACAAAATGCTAGAGTTATATCTGCATACGAAGCTATGAAACACTTGTCTAATATTAAGTTAGGTATTGAGATGGAATATATAAATGATATCAGCATGGAAAAAATAATTAACTTAATGAAAGGAATGAAGCCAGCTTTAAGGTTAATGTCACCTGTTACTTGTTATAGTGATACCAAAAGAGCTGATTTCTTAAGAGAAGAGTTTAGTCTAGCTAATAGAAATAAGAAATAGGAGGGATGAAAATGTACTTCAATAGATTTACTCAAAGAGCTAAAACTGCAATTGACTTAGGGGTAGAGTCAGCAAAAAGCTTTGGACATAAAATTGTAGGGACAGAGCATTTACTTCTAGGTCTTCTAAAAGAAAAAGATGGAATAGCAGCTAAAGTTTTAAATAAATTAGGAGTTACTGAAGATATTCTAGAAAAAAAGATTATAGAAATAGAGGGTAAAAATGATTCAATCACAACAGATGTAACATTAAGCCCTAGGTCAAAGCAGATATTAGAACTATCGGGAGCTTTTGCCAATAAACTTAAGACAAATTACATAGGGACGGAACATATATTATTAGCGTTAGCTCAAGAAGGAGAAGGGCTTGGAATGAGAATTTTAGCATCCATAAATATTGACTCAAGAGACATTGCTGAAAGCATTATAGATATGATGGGAATAGATAATTATTCCATTGAGCCTAAGGCAGTAAATAAAGCATCATCTAGTCCAGAGAATACTTCATCAAAATTACTAGACAAATATGGAAGAAACCTTACTGAGAGTGCTAAACAAGATAAAATAGACCCTGTGATAGGAAGAACAAAAGAAATAGAAAGAATAATACAAATTTTAAGTAGAAGGACCAAAAACAATCCTGTACTAATCGGAGATCCTGGTGTGGGAAAAACAGCAATAGCAGAAGGATTGGCAATTGATATATCACAAGGAAAAGTACCAGACACATTAAAAGATAAAATTCTTTATACTCTAGATATGGGATCACTACTAGCAGGAGCGAAATACAGAGGTGAATTTGAGGAGAGAATAAAACAAGTTATAGATGAGGTTGTTAAAAAAGGAAATATAGTTTTATTTATAGATGAGATGCATACAATTATAGGTGCCGGAGCTACAGGTGAAGGCTCTATAGATGCTTCAAATATATTAAAACCTTGCTTAGCTAGAGGAGAAATACAGGTTATAGGAGCTACAACAATAGATGAGTATAGAAAGCATGTAGAGAAAGATTCAGGGTTAGAAAGAAGATTTCAATCAGTGTTAATAGAAGAGCCTACGAAGGAAGATACTATAGAAATACTTAAAGGTCTTAGAGATAAGTATGAAGCTCATCATAAGGTAAAAATTACAGACGAATCTATTAAGGCAGCGGTAGAACTGTCCGTAAGATATATAACAGATAGATTTTTGCCAGATAAAGCTATAGATTTAATAGATGAAGCCGCTTCAAAGGTAAGACTAAAAGAAAATACACCACCAAAAGACATAAAAGATTTAGAAGAAAAAATAAATAATATTAAAAAAGAAAAAGAAGAGTCAGTAAGAGGTCAAAATTTTGAAAAAGCTGCAAAATTAAGAGATGAACAAAGAAAAACTCAAGAGCAGTTAGAAAAAATTAGAGATAGATGGAACAAGTCATCTAAATATGACAATGTAGTAGATGAAGAAGTAATTGCAGAAGTAGTAGGATTATGGACAGGAATACCAGTCAATAGAATGATGGAAGAAGAAACCGAAAGACTACTTAAGCTTGAAGATATATTACACCAAAGAGTTATAGGTCAAGATCAGGCAATAAAATCTATTTCTACAGCTATAAGAAGGGCTAGGGCAGGTCTAAAAGATCCGAATAGACCTATAGGCTCATTTTTATTCCTTGGTCCAACAGGAGTAGGAAAAACAGAACTTAGTAAAGCCTTGGCAGAAGCTGAGTTTGGAGATGAAAATCAAATAGTACGTATAGATATGTCAGAGTATATGGAAAAACATTCAGTGTCTAGGTTAATTGGTTCCCCACCAGGTTATGTGGGTTATGATGAAGGCGGTCAGTTAACAGAAAAGGTGAGAAGACACCCTTACTCAGTTGTATTATTTGATGAAATAGAAAAGGCTCATCCAGATGTATTTAATATTTTATTACAAATATTAGATGATGGTAGATTAACAGATTCTAAAGGTAGAACTGTAGATTTTAAAAACACAATATTAATAATGACATCAAACGTAGGAGCAAAAACTATTAAAAAACAAAAAACATTAGGATTTGGAAGTCCAAATGAAGAAGATAAAGAAAAAGATGAATATGAAAAAATGAAAGAAAATATTATGGTTGAACTTAAAAAGCAATTTAGACCAGAATTCTTAAATAGAATAGATGATATAATAGTATTTCATTCTCTTAACAAAGAAGATATATCTAAAATCGTAAAAATAATGTGTAAGACATTAGTTGAAAGATTAGAAGAAATGACTATAAGACTAGAAATGGATGAAGAAGCTATAAATTTAATTGCAAAATCAGGGTTTGATTTGGAATATGGAGCAAGACCATTAAAGAGATCTATTCAGAAAGAACTAGAAAATGAATTGTCAGAACTTATATTACAGGGAACAATAAAATCAGGTGATATTGTTGAAGCTACTGTAAAAGAAGGTAAGATGGCTTTTGAAGTAAAATGATTTTTTAGTAAATAGAGGGAGAAGACTCCCTCTATTTAAGGTTTAATAAAGATTTTTTTGATATATTTAACAGAAATCAGAATAATATTATATGCAGATATTAACAATATATAGTACAATAAAGTAATAATAAAGCATTTAAGGGTGAATAATAATGGCAAAAATTAAAACAAAGTATGTATGCCAATCATGCGGATATGAAACTAGTAAATGGTTAGGAAAGTGTCCTGAGTGTACAAAGTGGAATACATTTGTTGAAGAAATAGAAGAAAAAAAATCTCAAAGGGAAGTTTTTGTAATAAGCAAGGGAGATTCAAAACCTATAAGCATAAACTCCATAGAGATAAAACATGAACAAAGATTTTCTACAGAGATAGAAGAGTTAGATAGAGTACTAGGTGGAGGAATTGTAAAAGGTTCTTTAGTTTTAGTAGGAGGAGATCCTGGTATAGGAAAATCCACACTATTGATGCAAGTATCTAGAAATGTTGCCTGTGCAGGGAAAAAAGTATTATATATATCTGGTGAAGAATCACAATCTCAAATAAAAATGAGGGCTCATAGATTAGGTGTTAATACTGATAACTTATTTATTTTTTCAGAAAATAATTTAAGCATAATAGAAGCCTATTTAGATAATATAAATCCAGATTTAATAATTGTGGACTCGATACAAACTGTATACAGCCCAGAAATATCTTCAGCACCAGGAACTGTAAGCCAAATAAAAGAAGGAACATCTAGATTTATGAAGATTTCTAAGAAGATGGGCATATCTACTTTTATTGTTGGACATGTAACTAAAGAAGGTTCATTAGCAGGACCTAAATTACTAGAACACATGGTGGATACAGTTTTATATTTTGAAGGTGAAAGATATAATACATATAGACTTGTTAGGGCTGTAAAAAATAGATTTGGTTCCACAAATGAATTAGGTGTATTTGAAATGAAAGATATAGGATTAATAGAACTAACAAATCCATCAGAAGTTTTAATTTCTGAAAAACCTAAAGATGTATCAGGCTCAGTTATAATATCAACTGTAGAAGGAACAAGACCAATGCTTTTAGAATTACAAGCATTAGTATCTCCAACAAGTTTTGGAATTGCAAAAAGGACAGCAACAGGAGTTGACTACAATAGAGTAGCTTTATTATTAGCTGTATTAGAAAAAAGGGTAGGATTACAAATACAAAATCAAGACGTGTACATAAATGTTGTTGGAGGTATAAAAATCAATGAACCTTCAATGGATTTAGGCATAATATTATCTGTAGCTTCTAGTTTTAGAAATATACCTATTGATGGTGATATAGTTGTAACAGGAGAAGTAGGGTTAACAGGAGAAGTTAGAGCTGTTAGCTATATAGAAAAAAGAATAGCTGAATGCAAAAAATTAGGATTTAAAAAGATAGTTATACCCAAAAATAATTATGTTACAGTAAAAGATACAAAAGGAATAGAAATCATACCGGTAGATAATCTAAGACAAGCTATAAACCTAGTATTAAGGGGGTGATGAATAAGAATGTATAATATCGATAATATTATGGATAATAAAAACTTACTTCATGCACTTAGAAAAATATCACCAGGAACTCCTCTTAGACAAGGACTTGATAATGTGCTTAGAGCTAAGACTGGTGGACTTATAGTATTGGCAAATGATGATGAAATATCTGAAATAGTAGATGGTGGTTTTAAAATAGATGCAGACTATTCTCCAGCATATTTGTATGAATTGGCTAAAATGGATGGTGCTATAGTTTTAAGTGATGATGTAAAGACAATATTATTGGCAAATGCACAGTTAATACCTGACTACTCAATACAAACATCAGAAACTGGAACTAGACATAGAACAGCAGAAAGAGTAGCCAAGCAAACTGGTGCTATAGTAATATCTATTTCTCAAAGAAGAAATATAATTACTGTATACAGGGGAGAACAAAAATATGTAGTAGAAGAAATCTCAAAAATATTTAATAAGGCTAATCAAGCTTTACAAACATTAGAAAAGTATAAATCAGTTTTAGATCAAGCTATTTTAAATCTTAATTCATTTGAATTTAAAGATATGGTTACTATCTATGAAGTAGCACTAGTAGTTCAAAAAATAGAAATGGTTATGAGAATAATAACTGTAATTGAAAAGTATGTAATTGAGCTAGGTGAAGAAGGTACACTAGTAAGAATGCAGTTAGAAGAATTAATGGGAACTACAAAAAAAGATAGAATGATGATTTATATGGATTATAAAAAAGATAATGTAGAGTTAAAAGAAATTCAAAGAAAGATGAAAAGTTTGACAGATGATGAATTACTTGACTTAGTGAAAGTATCAAAAATCTTAGGCTACTCAGGCATAACTGAAAGTATGGATATGGAGATTAGACCAAAAGGATATAGAGTTTTAAATAAAATTCATAGGTTACCAAGTGCAATTATAGAGAATATTATTAATTATTTCGATGACTTTAAAAGTATTCAAGCAGCTTCAATTGAGGATTTAGATGAAGTTGAAGGAATAGGTGAAATAAGAGCAACTTATATAAAAAATGGACTTATAAAGATGGAAAGAATGGCATCGTTAGATATGCAAATATAATGTAATTTTAAGAAAAAATTAATAAAAAATTCATATATATGATGTATCATATAAATCACACTATAGGGGGTGAAGTTTTGATAAGCAAAATAATAAGAATTTTAATATCTTTTTTAGGAGCTATACTAGGAACAACTTCATATTTAAGTTTAGAAAAATTCTTTCCACAACTTAGTTTTGGAATAGAGAATGTATATTTAGTAGGTTTAGTAGCAGGGCTATTAGTAGGGATACTTTTCTACTTAATAAGTCCATGGTTTTTCAACAAAGTAAGAAGATTTGTAAAAATTTTAGATACAGAAATTTCTAAATATCCACAAACAGATATATTATTAGGAGTCGTAGGATTAATTGTAGGTCTTGTTATAGCGTATTTAATAGTAGGTGGATTATTTGGATCAATTTCAGGAATGCCTTTAATCAAAACGATTTTATCTATAATAATCTACATATTTATGGGTTATATAGGTATAAAAATAACTTTGAAAAGTAGAGAAGATTTATTTAATATTAGTAAATTAAGTAGATTATCTTCAAGTTTAGGAAAAGATAAGTCAGGCAAAAAAGACAATACTATAAAATCAATACCACCAAAAGTATTAGACACTAGCGTAATAATAGATGGTAGAATAGCAGATATATGTAGAACAGGTTTTGTAGAAGGAAAACTTATTATACCTAAGTTTGTTTTAAATGAATTACAACATATTGCGGATTCATCTGATGATTTAAAAAGAGTTAGAGGAAGAAGAGGCCTAGACATACTTAATATAATTCAAAAAGAATTAGATATAGAAGTTGAAATAACTGAAAAAGACTTTGATGATATACCAGAAGTTGATAGTAAACTTCTTAAGCTTGCTCAAGTAATGAATGGAAAAGTCGTGACAAATGATTATAACCTAAATAAAGTAGCTCAGTTCCAAGGGGTGGAAGTCTTAAACATAAATGAACTTGCTAATGCTGTTAAGCCTGTTGCAATACCAGGAGAAGAAATGGTAGCTCAAGTTGTAAAAGAAGGTAAAGAGTCTAACCAGGGAGTAGCTTACTTAGATGATGGAACAATGATAGTTGTAGAAGGTGGAAGAAAACATATTGGTGAAACAATAAATGTATTAGTTACATCGGTACTTCAGACTTCTGCAGGAAGAATGATATTTGGAAAACCTAAGAATTAATATAAAAGGCCTTCTATGACTAGAAGGTCTTTTTAACTTATTAGAATAAATTAATGAGTAATAAGAAGAGGTGAAATATGAATAGTGTAATTATTGTTAGTGCCGGCAGAGGAAGCCGAATGAAAGCTGATATAAATAAGCAATTTTTAAAAATAAGAGGAAAAGAAGTAATAGCCCATACTATAGATAAATTTTATGAAAATAAAAATATTGGAGAGATAATTATAGTAGTTAGAAAAGATGAAGAAGAATTTTTCCAAGGAAATATTATAAATAAATATGGATATAAAAATATAAAGGTTGCTCTTGGTGGAAAAGAAAGGCAAGATTCTGTATATAATGGATTAAAGAAAGTGGATGAAAAATGTGAGACAGTCTTAATTCATGATGGAGCAAGACCTTTTGTAACTAATGAAATTATAGAAAAATCTATAAATTGTGCGAAAGAATACAATAGTGCAATAGTAGGGGTTCCTGTTAAAGATACTATAAAAATAGTAAATGAAAATAACGAGGTGTCCGACACTCCAAATAGAAGTACACTATGGTCAATTCAAACACCACAAGTTTTTGATTATTCGCTTATTATAAGAGCTCATGAAAAAGCTAAACATGATAAATATTATGGAACTGATGATTCTATGTTAATAGAATATTTAGGACATAATGTTAAAGTAGTAGAGGGTTGTTATAATAATATAAAGATAACTACTCCTGAAGATTTAAAAATAGCCGAAGAAATTTTAAAAGAAAATTAATATAAAAAGGAGAAAATTTAGATGAGAATAGGCTTAGGATATGACGTACACAAACTTGTTGAAGGAAGACCTTTGATCATAGGTGGAGTAAATGTTCCACATGAAAAGGGACTTCTTGGACATTCTGATGCAGACGTATTGATTCATGCTATAATGGATGGCATGCTAGGAGCTTTGGCTTTAGGTGATATAGGTAAACATTTCCCAGATACAGACGAAAAATATAAGGGTGCGAATAGTATGAAGCTTCTAGAATGTGTTAATCATTTAATAAATGAAAAAGGATATGAAATAAATAATATAGACAGTATAATAGTAGCTCAAAGTCCTAAGATGGCTCCATATATAGAACAAATGAGACGAAATATTGCAACAGTACTAAATACAGATATAGATAATATTAGTGTGAAAGCAACTACGGAGGAAGGCCTTGGATTTACGGGTGAAAAACAAGGCATTTCATCTCAAAGTATTTGTTTACTGAATAAAAAATAATAAGCTTAAATAAAATAGAAAAAAATTAGCACAAAAACTTTTTATAAATAGTATATTAGTATTATTTACTGGATATAATAATTTTCATATAGAAAAATATAAGAAACATAAAATTATTTTGAAATATACACTAAAATTATAATAGTATTATTTGAAACTTGAAGTTGACAATAAAAATGAAATGCTATATCATTAAATTATTATATTTTAAAACAACTTAAGTAAGACTAAAAACAACAATAAAGAAATAGTAAAAAATGAAATCTTTACAGAGAGGGAACATTGGTGAGAGTTCCTAAGAGGAAGTTTTTGAACCAGTCTTTTAGTATAAAAACGGTAAAAAGTTTTTACGGGTCAGGACCGTTACATCCTTTGAGAGAATCATAAACTATTATGATTAATTAGAGTGGTACCGCGGAAAGTCAGCCTTTCGTCTCTATTTTTAGAGATGAAGGGCTTTTTTATATTTTAAAGAAATTATAATTTCTCAAAATGCGCATAGCAAGCTGCATATTAAAAAATATATTTCAGGAGGTAATTTAATATGAGAATGTCAAGAATGTTTATACCAACATTAAAAGAAGTTCCAGCTGATGCAGAGATAACAAGTCATCAGTTAATGTTAAGATCAGGAATGATTAAAAAAATGTCTTCAGGACTTTATAATCATTTACCACTAGGACTAAGAGTATTTAGGAAAATAAGCGATATAATAAGAGAAGAAATGAATGCAAAAGATGCTAATGAAATATTCTGTACAGGTATAATACCTGCTGAATTATGGCAAGAGTCTGGTAGATGGGATGCTATGGGACCAGAAATGTTTAGATTACAAGATAGAACTGGAAAAGATTACTGTCTTGGACCAACACATGAAGAAGTATTTACGGACATAATAAGACAAGAAATAAAATCTTACAAAGACCTTCCAGTAAATTTATATCAAATACAAGCAAAATACAGAGATGAAAGAAGACCAAGATTTGGAGTTATGAGAACTAAAACATTTTTAATGAAGGATGCTTATAGTTTTGATATCGATGAAGCAGGACTAGACAAATCATACCAAGATATGTTTGATGCATATACAAAAATATTTGCTAGATGTGGTCTTGATAATTCACCAGTTCAAGCAGACTCAGGAGCTATAGGTGGAGCTTTCTCGGCAGAATTCATGGTTAAATCAGAAGTTGGGGAAGATGAAATAGTATTCTGTAAGGAATGTGATTATGCAGCTAATATAGAAAAAGCTGAATCAGTAAATCATAAACCATGCAAAGAAGAAATGCTAGAGTTAGAAGAAGTTTATACTCCAGAAGTAAAAACAATAGAAGAATTACAAAACTTTATGAATACAGATGCAAGTAAATGTGCTAAAACTTTAATATTTGATGCAGACGGAAAATCTGTAGCAGTAGTTGTTAGAGGAGACAGGGATGTTAACGATACTAAAGTTGCTAATGCTATAGGTGGAGTTATAGAAATGGATATGGCAAGTGCAGAAATGGTTAAAACAGTTACTGGTGCTGAAACAGGATTTGCTGGACCAATAGGAATAAAAGCAGATTATTTATTCATAGACCAAGAAGTTGTAGACCAATCTAACTTAATAGTTGGTGCTAACAAAACCGAATATCATATAAAAAATGCTAATTACGGAAGAGATTTCCAAGGTATAGTAGGAGATTTCAGATCAGTACAACATGGAGATAAATGTACTAAGTGTGGTGGAGAACTAGAAATAATGAGAGGTGTTGAAGTTGGTCACATCTTCAAATTAGGAACTAAGTACTCTGAATCAATGAACTGTACTTTTGTAGACAAAGAAGGAAAATCACACCCAATACAAATGGGATGTTACGGAATAGGTGTTGAAAGAACAGCTGCAGCTATAATAGAACAACACTATGATGAAAATGGTATAAAGTGGCCTTTATCAGTAGCACCATATCATGTTATAGTTGTACCAGTAAACATGAAAAAAGAAGAGCAAGTAGAAAATGCAGAAAAAATCTACAAACAATTAGAATCAATAGGTGTTGAAACTATATTAGACGATAGAGATGAAAGACCAGGATTCAAATTCAAAGATGCAGAACTAATAGGTATACCAATGAGAATTACAGTTGGTAAAGATATAGTAGACGGAAAAGTTGAATTTGTATTAAGAGAAACTGGTGAAAAAGAATTAATAGCTTTAGAAGATATAGAAGCTAGAGTTAGAGAAGAATTCAAAAAAAATAATGTAAGATTATAATAGGTTAGTTTTAGGAGGCAAAAGATGAGTAATGTTAGAGTAAGATTTGCTCCAAGTCCTACAGGATTTGTTCATATAGGTAGTTTAAGAACGGCTCTTTATAACTATTTATTCGCTAAAAAAATGGGTGGTGAATACATATTAAGAGTTGAAGATACTGACAGAACAAGACTTGTTGATGGTGCAATAGAAAATATGCTAAATGCTATGAAATGGGCTGGCGTAAATCACACAGAAGGTGTTATGTTAGACGACAATGGAAATGTGGTTCAAAAAGGTGATTACGGACCATACATCCAATCTGAAAGATTAGACATATATCAAAAATATATTCAAGAGCTTTTAGATAACGGTAAAGCTTACTACTGTTTCTGTACAAAAGAAAGATTAGATGAAGTAAGAGAAAAACAAAGAGAATCAGGAGAAACTGCTAAATATGATGGTCATTGTAGAGACCTTTCTAAAGAAGAAGTTGAAGCTAAAATAGCAGCAGGTGAGCCTTATGTTATAAGACTTAGATTACCAGAAAATCATGTTATAAAATTTATGGATGGTGTTAGAGGAGAAACTGAGTTTAATACAAATGATTTAGATGATCAAGTTTTAATAAAAACTGATGGTTTCCCAACATACCACTTTGCTGTTGTAGTTGATGACCACTTAATGGGTATTACTCATGTAATAAGAGGGGAAGAATGGGTTTCTTCAACTCCAAAACATGTTTATTTATATGAAGCATTTGGATGGGAAGCTCCAACATTTGTACACTTACCAAACATACTTAATAAAGAAAAGAAAAAATTAAGTAAGAGACAAGGTGACGTTGCAGTAGAAGACTTCAAACAAAAAGGATATTTACCGGAAGGATTAGTTAACTATGTTGCACTAGTTGGTTGGTCTCCAGAAGAAAATCAAGAAATATTCTCTATGGAAGAACTTGAACAAGCTTTTTCTATAGAAAGAGTTTCTAAGAGTGGTGGAGTATTTGATACAGAAAAATTAAACTGGGTTAACCAACACTACATGAAAGATGGAGATGACGAAGTTTTAACTAACTTAGCTATACCATTCTTAGTAGAATCTGGTTTTGTAACAGAGGAAGAAACTAAAGAAAAATATGATTTCTTAAAAGGAATGGTTTCAGTTCTTAAAGAAAAATTACAATATGTAAAAGAAATAACTGATCATGCTTCAATATTCTTTGGAGATAAAGTTGAATTAGAAACTGAAGAATGTAGAGATTTCTTAAAATTAGAGCATATACCTACTTTAGTAGATGCTTTAATAGAAAAATTATCTAACATGGAAGTTTTAGATGAAGCTGCTGCAAAAGCTATGCTTAAAGAAATACAAAAAGAGCATGGAATAAAAGGTAAAAACTTATTCATGGGATCAAGAATAAGTTTAACAGGACAAATGCATGGTCCAGATCTTAACAAGATAATGGAAGTTATCGGAAAAGATACTTGCTTAAATAGATTAGCTTATGTAAAAAACAACATATTATAAATAAATAAGAATTGCTATCAAAAAGGTAGCAATTCTTTTGCTTTAATTTAACAAAAGTTGAAGAATAGGTTTTTTATAAAGAGTTAATTATGTATAATAATATAGTAGAGCAAAATTATTAGAAAATATTTGTATTTTCTTTGGATTATGTGAGCAAAATTAAAGTTAGAAACAAAATAAACAAGGGTATAATAATATCATTACCCTTAAAAAAACAAATTTATTTATAGAATAATATTTTAAATACATAATAAAAAGGAAACTAAATAGAAAGGAGAGATGGGAAAATGAAACTATTTAATACCATGACAAGGGCAAAAGAAGAGTTTAAACCATTAGAAGAAGGAAAGGTTAAAATGTATGTTTGTGGTCCTACAGTATATAACTACATTCATGTAGGTAATGCTAGACCATTTATAATTTTTGATACATTAAGAAGATATTTAGAATATAGAGGATATGACGTAACTTATGTTCAAAACTTTACAGATGTAGATGATAAAATCATAAAAAGAGGTCATGAAGAAAATATAGCACCAGAAGAAGTTGCTAAAAAATATATAGAAGAATATTTTGTAGATGCAGATGGACTTGGAGTGAAAAGAGCAACTGTACATCCACAAGTTACAGAAAATATAGAGGAAATAATTGAGTTTGTTAAAGAATTAGAGGAAAAAGGATATGCATATGCAGTAAATGGAGATGTATATTTTGATACTCAAAAATTCAATGGCTATGGAAAACTTTCTGGTATAAAACAAGAAGAATTAGAAGCTGGTTCAAGAATAGAAGTAAATGACCAAAAAAGACATCCAATGGATTTCGTTTTATGGAAATCAAAAAAAGAAGGTGAACCAGGATGGATGAGTCCATGGGGAGAAGGTAGACCAGGATGGCATATAGAATGTTCTGTTATGTCTCGTAGATATTTAGGAGATACTATAGATATACACGCTGGAGGACAAGATCTAAAATTCCCTCATCATGAAAATGAAATCGCACAAAGTGAGGCTAGAAGTGGAAAGACTTTTTCAAACTACTGGATGCACAATGAATATATCAACATTAATAATGAAAAGATGAGTAAGTCAAAAGGGAATTTCTTCACAGTAAGAGATATATCAAAATTATATGATTTAGAGATAGTTAGATTTTTCATGCTATCAACTCATTATAGAAATCCAATCAACTTTAGTGATGAAATATTAAATCAATCTAAAGCTGGACTTGAAAGATTATACAATGCTAAGGAAAGATTAGAATTTATAATAAGTAAATTAAACAATGATGCTGAAAATACTGAAGAATTAAAACTAGAAGAAGAATTAAGCTCATTTAGACAAAGGTTTATAGAAGCTATGGATGACGATTTAAACACAGCTGACGCTGTAAGTGTAATATTTGAATTAGCTAAATTTATGAACTCTAATGTAAACGAAAACTCAACTAAAGAATTTGCTAACAAGGTTTTAGCTGAGTTTAATGAATTAACTAGTGTACTAAATGTTGTAAACAAAAAACAAGAAGATATACTAGACGAAGAAATAGAAAAATTAATAGAAGCAAGAACAAACGCTAAGAAAAATAAAGATTTTAAATTAGCTGATCAAATAAGAGATGAATTATTAGAAAAAGGTATTGTACTTGAAGACACAAGACAAGGAGTTAAATGGAGAAGAGCATAAAATGGATAAAACACAACTAGTAACAATGTCACCCTTGGTATTGGCTTATTTAGGAGATACAGTATATGAATCTTATATAAGAGAATATTTAATAAGAGACAACTGTAATAAAAAAGTTAATGATTTACACAAAACTGCAATTAAATATTCAAATGCAAAGGCTCAAGCATCCATAATACATGGAATGGTTGAAGAATTTACAGAAGAAGAAAATAGAATATACAAAAGAGGAAGAAATCAAAAGTCTCATACATCTCCTAAAAATGCAGATATTATAGATTATAAATGTGCAACTGGATTTGAAGCTCTAGTGGGATACCTATATTTAAAAGAAGACAAAGAAAGACTGGAATATATAGTGTATAAAGGGATTTCTATAATAGAAAGTAATATGTAATAAAAAAGTATTGCCATTTGAGCAATACTTTTTTATTTAGTTGGCAAACCTATTGGAATAAGGAGAATTATATACCATTTTTTAAAATATTCCGTAAACTATATGTTAATATAGTATAATATATTTATAACAATAGAACTAGGAGGTAAATTAATGAAAGTAAAACTATTAGCACATACTCCACAGCCTGAAAAAGTTATAGCTATGGCAGCTAAGCTTTGCTATTCTCCAGTAGGAGTAGATGAAATTGAAGAAAATTTAAGTGATGAAAGCGTAGAAAAGTTTTTAAATGTGTTGATTAATATGGGACATGAATCTCCGTTAGAACATGTAACATTTACATTTGGGATAGAAGGAATATCTAGAAGTTGTTCTCACCAAATAGTAAGACATAGAATAGCTAGTTTTTCTCAGCAAAGTCAAAGGTATGTTAAGCTAGATCAGTTTGAGTACATTATTCCTCCACAAATTGCAAAAATAGAAGAAGCTAAAAAAATATTTATTCAGTCTATGAAAAAGGACCAAGAAGATTATGATAAATTAGTTGATATACTATTTGAAAAAAATTATAAGAAATTAATAGAAGAAGGTAAAAACGAAAAAGAAGCTAAATCTCAAGGTGAAAAAATAGCCATTGAGGATGCTAGATATGTGTTTCCTAATGCTTGTGAAACTAAAATGGTATTTACGATAAATACAAGAAGTTTATATAATTTCTTTGACCATAGATGTTGTGAAAGAGCACAATGGGAAATAAGAGAATTAGCAACTGAAATGCTAAAAGAAGTAAAAAAAGTTGCACCAATACTGTTTAAAAATTGTGGTCCTAAATGTGTAAAAGGACCATGTCCAGAAGAAAAAATGAGTTGTGGTGAAATAGTCAGCATAAGGGAAAAATTTAAAAATTTATAGGCGGTGAACCAATTGGCAAATGTAGAGGGAAGAAATCCCGTAATTGAAGTTTTAAAAAGTGACAGACAAATAGATAAAATAATGATCGCAGATGGAGCAAAAGAAGGTTCTATAAAAAAGATAATAGGAATGGCTAAGGACAAAAATGTAGTTGTGCAATATGTTAATAAAAGTAAACTTGATGAAATGAGTACAAGTCATGCACATCAAGGTGTGATAGCTATTGTAAGTGAGTATGAATATTATGAGTTAGAAGAATTAATAGAAAAAGCAAAAAGTACAAATGAAGATATATTCTTTATAATATTAGATGAAATTACTGATCCACATAATTTAGGGACTATAATTAGAACAGCAGATGCTGTTGGAGCTCATGGAGTTATAATACCAAAAAGAAGATCTGTACATATTACTCCTGTTGTTGCTAAAGCATCAGCTGGAGCTGTGGAATATGTACCTGTTTGTAAAGTAACCAATATAGTTAATACAATAAAAAGATTAAAAGAAGAAGGTCTTTGGATAGCTGCAGCAGATATGGATGGAGAAGTTTTCTATGAACAAAATCTAACAGGTCCTATTGGATTAGTTATAGGAAGTGAAGGATTTGGTATATCAAGGTTAGTAAAGCAAAATTGCGACTTTACTGTAAAGATGCCGATGACAGGCAATGTAACATCTCTGAATGCTTCTGTAGCAGGAGGAATACTTCTTTATGAAATATTTAGACAGAGAAATAAAGGTTAAAAATTAAAAAATGAGGAGACACAATAGAAACGCTTATTTAATAATAGATGGTTACAATATTATAAACGCATGGGATAATTTAAAAGAAATATCTAAAGATGATTTGGAAGATGCTAGAGAAAAGTTGATTCATTACATTATTGAATATGCACAGTATACTGGGAAAAAAGCAATAATAGTATTTGATGCTTATAATGTGAAAAGTTCTAAAGAAAAAATAGAAGAAAGAAAATATATAACTATAGTTTATACAAAAGAACATCAAACAGCAGATAGTTTCATAGAAAAATACATAAGTTCATTATCAAAGTATGATGATATAGAAGTTGCCACTAGTGATTATGCAGAACAACAAATCGTTTTAGGTAAAGGGGCTTCTAGAATATCAGCAAGAGAGTTAAAACTCTATGTAGACAGTGCAATAGTAAAAATTAAAGAAGAACAAGAAAAACGCCAGCAAAAAATACAGCGAAATTTTTTGGAAGAAAGGCTAGATAAAGATATATTGTCGAAACTTGAGAACATTCGTAGAAAGCATTGAAAACGCTAAGTTTCATAAGCTATAATGTAATTATGAAACTTTTAATTGGGGGAGATTTTAATGTTAGTAGCTAATGATAATGATTACAGGGTCTTAGATAATAACCAGCAGGATGAGTATAATATTGTATTAAAAGCAAGCAATGGGGATAAAATAGCATTAGAATACATTATTACAAAATATAAGAACTTTGTTAAAGCAAAGGCAAAATCCTACTTTTTGGTAGGTGCTGATAAGGAAGATATAATTCAAGAGGGAATGATAGGCCTGTATAAAGCGGTAAGAGACTTTGATGGAAGTAAAACAAATTCATTTAAGTGTTTCGCTGAAATTTGTATTACTAGACAGATAATAACTGCAATTAAAACAGCAACAAGACAAAAACATATACCTCTTAACTCATATGTATCTTTGAATAAACCTATTTATGATGAAGAGTCAGATAGAACTCTTTTGGATATTATAGCAACTAGTATAGTTACTGATCCAGAGGAACTAATAATAAGCAAAGAAGAACTAAGAAACATAGAAAATAAAATGAATGAACTTCTTAGTGATTTAGAGCTTGAAGTACTGGAATTATACCTAAATGGGAAGTCTTATCAATATATTGCGGACAAGCTTGATAGAGATGTAAAATCAATAGATAATGCTCTTCAAAGAGTGAAGAGAAAATTGGAAAAACATCTTGAAAACAGGAATGATTAATAGTAAAATACTTATCATAAGCTTATAGTAAGCATTTTAAATTATATTAAATACAACAGGAGGTATTTTAAAATGGCTAAGGCTAAATTTGAAAGAAATAAACCACACGTTAATATAGGAACAATAGGTCACGTTGACCACGGTAAAA
>OKWQ01000244.1_pt1 | contig 24643 bp, 37 predicted proteins | sample 1607071 | NCBI WGS metagenome assembly OKWQ01 (sample SAMN07501039, study PRJEB24779) | human gut metagenome
ATTACCAAAATAGCACTTAAACATAAGTTATAGACTTGCTTGGAAGTAATTTTCAGTTACAGTAGTACACCTAACTGATTACCAGTTCTAGTGTAGCTGTAAAATTATTAATATTATAATCTATGATAATACATTTTATAAGTATTATTACTTTTTCATTCGTAACCTATCCAATAACTACATAGCATACAATTTAAACCTTATTACATTTACTTAATTTGTAAAATATATTTCTAATTTTAAAATTAATATAATTTACTTGTAAATTTATGTTATCGTTATATATATAAATATATAAGGAGTAATCAATATGATAAACAAAGTATTTTTATTTATTTTTATTTCACCAGCAATATGCTATCTTATATACAATATTATATGTTATAAAAGAAAGTCTATTGTTTATATTTTAAGTAATAGAAAAAAAATTTTCATGGTTTTAAACGATGACTTCTATAATATCCAACTACTATTTGGGGCTGTCTTATCATTTTTATTAATCTTGAGTAGTATAGCGTTGATTTATAGTACATCATATGAAAATTATTTATATTATTTTATTATTGTTTATGCACTAACATTTTCATTTTTGAATATTATTTTTGAATGGATATCAATAAAAAAATCGTATTTAAAAAAAATAAACCCATTATAATAATATAATGGGTTTATTTTTTATTTTATGAAATAGGATTATAAAAAGCAACCATAGTTGATAATGTACTAGCTTTAGAATCTTTATATATCCTAAATACTTTTTTTATTTGAATACTCTGTGGTGCATCTTTAGTGTATAGTACATTTAAACTTAATTGAGGATATTTAATAGTTTTATGCTCCTTATATTGTTGTATCACTATTTGGGCTACAGTAACAGCATTCCCAAATCCTGCATATATTCCAGCAACAGACACAATTGCAACTGCAATTTGAGTTGCTTTTTTTGTTGCATTTGCTGTCATTGTATATCTATGAAGAAATTCCCAGTTATATTTAGACTTACCTCTAACTACTTTTGATCTAGTTAAACTTGATTTAGTTGAATTTGTAGATTCATCTTCTTAGCATAATTTTGTATACATACAAAGTAATATCTCTAAATCTTAACAATTTGTAAGATTATTGTGAATTATAATATAGTATTTAATTTTTAGATTATTACTTTCATTTACTTCTTTTTTCTCTGGAAGTAAATTAATTACATTAAAGAAAAGTCAATATTTGAAATTAGATAGTAATAAAATAAAAGAAGAGCTAGGGGGGTAATAAATCCTCTCTAGCCCTTTTAAAATTTATACTATAACATGGATTATTAAAATTATGGACATACTTTAAGTGTCCTATACATACTATAATAGTACCTAAATACTTTTAAAATATTTTTATTGTTTCATTCAAAGGTGGCTAACGGAAGGCCGCCTTATTTTTTATTTTAAAACTATCCTCAGAATTTACTATTGATAATTAGTTTTTAACTATTACTATTAAAATAAAGTAAAAGAGCTTAAAATGTATTAATTTTATTTTATAGCAACCCATATCTCACTATAAACATTTGATAAATCAGACATATCTCCATTAAAAGATATTAGTGGTGCATCTACTAGCTCATAACCTGAAGATGGTAACCACTCAGACACTATTTTAGCATGTGTATCCTGCATTAAAATTGGAAATTGACCTTCACATGAAAATATTGCCCATGTATGACTAGGTACTTCAACCACATCAAATTCGCCAAAGTCTATATCTAACGTAGTTATAGATCCGATTAAATGATCCAATTTTCCATTTTCTTCATATACGCCATCATCAAAATTATAAGATGCATTAATTACAGTTTTTACCTCTGCATCTCTATAAGACTGTAATCTTTCTCTTTGCTCTTGTGTTATGCCTTGCGCTATTTTCATTATTTCTGGATTTTGACCTTCAAACACAATAGGAATTCTCTTTTTAACCCCTACTAATTTAAATGGATTTTTCTTTTCTATGCGGTAATTCATATTACTTCCTCCTCTAATAGTTAATTGAAATGTCATGCTAGGATAAATTTTAAAATCTCTATAATTCTTTAATTCTGATGGATTAACTCCAAACCACTCTTTAAATGCTCTTGTAAAGCCATCGGCAGAATCATATCCATACTTTATTGCAACATCTATAATTTTCATTTTATTATTAATCAAATCTAGACTTGCTTCTGAAAGTTTTCTTTTTCTAATATAGCTACTAAGTGTTGTTCCAGAAAGGTAAGAGAATATCTTTCTAAAATGAAACTCCGATACTCCGGCAATTTGGGAAACTTTTTTAAAATCTATTTCATTTTCCAAATTTTGATCTATATATTTCATAGCTTTATTAAAATTATTAATCATATCCATACACAATCACCCCTTGTTAACATCATTATACTTTTAATTATTATCTATTTATCGATATTATCTATACAAAAACTATCGATTATAAAATTAATTATCAAAAGATATATAGTAAAAATTTATTTACCATTTAACAGATTATATATAAAAACAATAATTAATAAATGATGCTAAAAAAAGCCACTTTATTTTATATTTAATTGTTTATCATAAATGAAATAATGGAGATGGTAGCTCAATAATAATTGAAAAAGAATAGTAATTATAAGGAGCAGTTTTTTATTATCATATATTTGCATACAGAATGTACAAGAATGATTTTGAAGGGTTTTATATAAATTTATCGAATAAATCAAAATAGAATTATATTTTGATAATTCGCTGAGGTTTGAGCCTTGTGAGTTCCAGCTCCTTGGCTCCTTTTTAATTCTAATCATACTTCTATATATCTTTTTTCTCATATCTTCTTCTAACATTTTTATATATGTGCTTATGTTTAAACCATCTTGCTTATCTACATAAAGTTTTTACAAATAAAAAAGGGCTAGCAGGTAATAAGTCCTCTCTAGCCCTTTTAAAAATTATACTATAACATGGATTATTAAAATTATGGACATACTTCAAAGGTACTATACATATTATTATAGTACCTATATTTTATAAATATTTTTATAGTTTCAAAGGTGGTCACTGGAATGCCAACTTATTTTTTATTACTTCACATATCTACTACTAGATATTATTGTAAGAATTAAAAATTAGTTGGTATTTTTTTACAACATTTCAACGGGACGTCATAAAAATAATATAATTATAGTATGGGAGGAGGAAAAGAAATGGCAAACAAGAGAGGAGTAAGAATAAATAAAAAAAGAAATAAAAACCAAAACTCATACTTAGATGCAGCGCTAACAGTAGTAAGCATAATCGTAGGAATTACAAACATGGTAGTAAATATAACGATTATACTTACTTTTCTAAGTAAGTAGTGCCAAGAGGGCAAAAGCCTTCAAGGTATGGATTTATTCCTTTAAAAATATTATATGTCATTTCTTACAAAAATAAAATGCAAAAACTAAAAATAATAAACTTAATAGTTAATATTATGTCTCTAATTACATCTATGGCTGTATTAACTAAATTACTGGGGTGGTGGTAGAACATGGAAGAAAGAAAATTGAATATATCTTTTAGTAAATCAGGTAGTGGAAGTTATACCCCAAGAATTTCACTTCCAGCTACCTGGATAAAGGAAATGGGTATTGATGTTAAAAATAGAGAAGTACTTGTTTCTTTTGATAATGAAGAAATAACAATAAAAAAAGCAAAATAATTTCAAAAAATAGCTAGGAAGGATTGAATTATCCAACCTAGCTATTTTATTTATAGTAATTTAATATACTTACTACTTGTATTTATGTAACCCATATCACCTTCTACCCAAATAGAAGCCCATCCATTAAAAACATATCCTACCTCTATAATATCTCCTTCTTTTAGCTTGAAATCGTATTTACCAAGTTTTCCATTCTTGTCTGGTCTTGATTTTCTTACATTAAGTGTAGGAGTTATTACTATTGCTTTTTTGTTGTATTCTCCATTTTTTAACTTTACATAGTTTTCTTTTGAATATGCTAAATTAGTAAACCAATCCCAAGTATAACCTTTCCATTTAGCTCTTAGTTTACTTGGACAGTTCTTTCCACTCCAATAATTATGTTGGACAACTTTTTTAACTGTTTTAATTTCTGCTAATATAATTTTTACTAATTCAGCCGCATTTTTATAGGCTTTTTCTTGTAATGCTTTATCATCGTATTGAACAACTTCTATACCTATACTAGTTGAACTTCCTGTTCTATTTCCTGCATGTCAACAAGTTCTAAATAAATTTACACACTGCATTATTTTTGTTGCAGATACACAAATTTGAAAAGATGCTTGTTTTCTACTTGTATCACTATTTCCATTCTTTAATGATTTGTATATTTGTTCTGAAGATACATTAGGCATATCTGTTTCATGTATTGTAACAGATGATGGTGTGAATGATACATAAGGTATCATCCATCCTTTTTTTAATAATCCAGAACTATCAACAGTAGCAGTTCCTATTTTAGATCCATTCTTTATTACTCCATTATTAATATAACTCATATTAATTTTCCTCCTTATTAATTAATGTAACAAATAATTGATGTAGTCCAGTACTTGCAAGTCCGCTAAACATACCACCTAATATTACATCTGGACTAATAAGATTAACTAACCATACATTAAGAACAACACCAAGTACTGCCATTATAAGCGGTATAAACTTATTATCTAATGAAGGAAAACTATTCTTTAATACATACCCAACACATACACATATACCTACTATAACTAAAACAACATAATCATTAAAAAAAGTTAAATCCACAACACTACCTCCAATTTTTAATTATTTAATTAAAAAAGCAATAGCTGAACCAATTAAAGCTCCAGCTATTGCTCTCCATAACCATGTATTTGAATTTTCCAAATCTGATATTCTATTGTTTGCTACTTTTATTTTTTCTTCAACTGTCTCTAGTTTTAAATCATTATTTTGTGACATATTTTCTGATAGTACTTCTATTTTAATAAGTCTTTCTCTTACCTCTTGTAATGCATCATCTGACATAAATACCTCGCTTTCTTTGCATTAAAAAAGGATCTAAATTAATTAGATCCTTAACATTTCTATTAGTTCAACTCTTGTTAAAATACTAAAAATTATCCCTATTACTAATTTCGCAATTAATTGATTTCTTTTACTATTTTTAAGCCTATCCTTTCAAATCCTTCATTATTTGGATGTAGTTTATCGTATAAAAATGTATCTATGTTACCTTTCCCTATACCACTTTCATAAAGTAAGTTAATAACTTTAATTCCGTACATATTGCCGGTACTAATAATACCTTCTGCAACCTGTTCCATTTTTTCATACGGCCTACTATCCAGTCCACTTCTTAACGGAGTAATTAAATAAATTTCACATGTTGAATTATTTGTTCTTATATACTCTAACATAGACCTTAATGCTCCAATTGTTGTTGTTTCATCAAAATTAGCATCACTTTCATTGCCTAAAGTTCCAAGTCTTAAACCACGACTAACGTCATTTGTTCCAGCAAATATAGTTATAATATCGTACCCAGCAACATTATAATTACTATTTTTTATATCATCAACAATACTTCCATGTTTCATATCATCTGTACTAACATATTTCCTGATCGTAGCACCACTATTTCCTTTTGTAGTTACAGTAGCACCTTCTTTTCTAAACTGTTCTTGATAACCGACAATAACAGTATTTCCGTTATCATATCCACTTGTCGTTTTACCGTCAAGCGAAGTTATGCTGTCACCTATGCACAAAACATTTTTACCACTTATTGAATTATATAAATTAGGTATCGCATTTTCTTTGGGTATTATAGCTACTAAAAATAATGTTATTGATAAAATAACTACTAAAAACATTAAAATATATTTTACTATTTTTTTATTTTGTTTTTTGTCTAACTTCATTCACATCCTCCTAATACCATTTTTCCAACTAGTTCTACATATTAGGAGGATATCCCTTCTAAATTGACTTATAAAGTATAACTATCCCTACTATCGATAAAACGACAACGGCCACACCTATGAGACACAAAATTAAAGCACCGTACAATAAAATATTCATGTAATCACCTCGGTAGTGATTATTAACACTATTGGGGTGATGTAAACTTAGTTCGTAATATATTAATATTACTCTTAGTAAATTCCTATTTTTAGATATAATCTACTATATAAATTTTATTTATTATTGTGTTTATTGCTATCTAGTACTACTCCAATAAGTAAACCAATAGACAAACCAATAGCTAAATTTTTAAATATTAAACCGAAAGTAACGCCAAAGCATAAGCCTAGTCCTAGATAACTTATACCTTCATTTTTCATATTATCTGCTCCTTCAAATTTCTATTTATCTACATGATATCAAAAACATTTTCATTTAGCATTATTTATCTATTGATAATAAAAAAGGCTAGAAATTAATCTAGTCTTCGGATATATTAATATTTATTTTTCACTTTGTTTGTAATTTTTAACTATTGCTTTAAACTCTAGATATTCATCTTTTGATACTTTATATTTACATTTGCATCTAGGACACCTTACTGTAGCTGTTCCTTTAATTTTAGCTATCACAGAAAGTATTAAAAATACTACTGATGCTATTAAATATATTGGTATACAAATCCAACCTATAACTGGAACACCTATCATGCAAATTGAAAGTAATAAAAGCATGCTACCATATAAAAACATTCTACATGCATCACTTGATACTCTAGCCACTCCTTTACATTCCGGACATGCTATCTTAGGTTCTATATAGTTATCCCATTTTCTTATAATGCTTTCTTGTTTTTTCATAAATATTCCTCCTCAAAAATATGTTACTAATTACATTATAACTAATTATTGGAATATAATGGTATTTGTTCTATATTTTAAAACCTTGAGAAGTAATTTTGTACTTAATTACATTTGTTTTAAGCAGTTCTATTAACTGTTTTTTCTAATTATTCTCCTGTTTAACTTTGTATTTATCTTTTAATTGTTTTTCAAGTCCTTCTATGTTTATTACTTACCGTTTAAATGTTCCATCCATAAATCAATATTTTTTTCATTAAATTTCACACTTAGCTCCATTATTTCCTTTTGAGTAGGTAGTCCACAAATAACTACTTCAATATGTTGTTGCATAGATACAAAAGGCCTAACATATTCATCAATTTCCTTTTTAAGAGAATTATTTCCTCATATGTCCACTCTTCGCAAACACACCCCATACTATTCCCATATATTTTAATACTTTCCGGTATGGGCTCATTTACCATCATATATGGCAATACTGAATTTAAATAAGAAGTAATACCACTTGTTAATTGATTTTGTTTTTCTTGAGTAACTGTATATTTCTTTTCTATCTCACCCTTTATACAAGATTTAAGTGGATGCTCTGCTAAATAATTAGCTAAATTATCTTTAGATTTATAAATTTTTTCTTCTCTCATAGAATTCAAATAACGTTCAGTATTATTCACTGAATAAGTAACTACTATTTTATCCTCTTTTTCTTCATATATTTTTAGCATTTCTAAATCCAAAGTAGTCTCTGGGTATATTTCAACTACTGGCTTATATCCAAATTCATACATTAACTCTTGATTTGTATTAAAGTTAGAAAGTACTATATTTCCATCATTTGATAAATATGTATCAGGTGCAAATTTAAATTTACCATCTATTATTTTTCCATATAACATCGTTTATCAATCTCCTTTAATTTAGACATATATTAAATTTTTCTAATAACGAAGAATAATGTATTATGCACCACTCTTATAATCCACGTTGACCTATTGCACACCAGAACACTGTTGTATCTGTAGGGCTAGTTCTTCTAAATGATAAATGAAATTGTATTGCAGACACTTGTATCATTAATTTCTTTGGTTAGAAATTTAGCATCTCCGTCTTCATCAACCAACATAACTCTATTATTTTTCATATCATCTATATCTGATTTTTCTGTACCAGATAGATTCCTTAATAGTAAATAAGCATTATCAAAGTACTCTACTTCATTTATTAAAGATGATAATATACTTTCTATTGCATCAACTAGAATAATTTGCTTTTCAAAACATCCTCTTCTTTCTGCATTTTCAACAAATTCTATAACAGGCACATCTCCAAAGTCATGAGATTGTACGTCTTCTTTTCCATCTTCATCTATAACTAAAGCTAATGAAGTTTCTGGACCATTAAAATGATATATTTTATCCTTTGTATAAAGTCTTACATCCATTTTTATTTCATTATCAACTATATCTTCATATTCATAGTATCTAATTGCACCAATCATATTTTTAGATAGTGAATTATCATGAATTACGAAGCAATTATCTGCTGTTTCAACTGGTTCATCAAGGTATATACCTTTCTTTTCATCGTATTTCCATTTCCATTGTGTTATTTCTTTGTATGTATTTACACATTTAGGATGTATGTGTATCCACAATTGCTTTAAATAATCTATTTGAGCCTTAACACTTCCTAGACCTTTTACTACTGGCCTAGCTTTATATCCTGCTTTCTTCCACATCTTAATCCTATCCGGTTCAGCACTATCACAATACATATATAAATTCTTTTCTATTTTTCGATTATCTGCTATTTCAATGATTTCAGATGTATCTTTCTCATGTACATATATTTCATCACATATATATAACTCTCCATCTTTGAATCCTACTCTAAGAATTGCATTAGCATGATTAAATCCAAAGTCTTGGGATAACCTCATATTATCAAAACAACTAAATTCAGTAGGGAATTCATGAACTAAATAGTTACTTAAAATGGTTCCTCCTGTTTCTCCCCACTCACCAAGTCCATACACTCTGTAACCTTCTGGATCTTGTTCTTTTCTCATCATCATTCTTTTATGATAAGCACTATCTATAAATCTATTTCCTAGGTAAGTACTATGATGATTAAATATATCTTCACTCTCATAATCAAAGTATTTACGTTTAATCCAATGAGTTGCTGCTACTGGGTTAAATGTAAATGTTATTTGATAATACAAGTTAGTATTATCTAAAATACCTCTCAAACGGTCGTCTAGTATATCAACATCACTTTCAGCTAATTCAGTAGCTTCTTCGCACCATATCCATGTAAGTTTTCCAGTAGGAAAGTTTATAGATTTTAGTTTTTCTCTTTGTTTTGCATCATTAACACCTCTAAAAATAATTGAATTACCTGTAATTCTACTTCTCATTTCAAGAGGGTTAAGAGTTATCTTCCAATACTTATTAGCTTTACTTCCATATATTTTATTGATAGCTCCTGTAAGTTCTGCAAAAGTAGAATATTTATGAGTAGACTCTGATTTTCTAACAACTAATAAATTTGCACCTTTATATTTCTTATCACTAAGTTTTAATATGTAGTCTTGAGCAACATTTACAGATTTTCCACTACCTGCAGAACCTTTCATGGCTCTATATCTTTTTTTAGTTTGGTTAGCTTCTTTAAAACCTTTATTAAATCCAACTTTTACTTCCATATTAATCATCACCATAATCTATAGTAATGTGTAATTCATTATCTAGATCATCACTATTAAGTTTTCCTATTTCAGCTTTTAGTTTATCTATCTTTAACCTTTGTTCTTCTGAAGCTAATCCTATGTGTTTATCTAACCAATCTAATGCTTTCATTTTATCTAACAATTTAACTTTAACTCCATCTTTACCTTCAGATATTTCACTTATAAGAGTTCCGTCAAGTTGAGTACTATCTTTTAGGACTACACTATTTTTTAGATATGGTCCAGACTCTCCTTCTATTTTCTCACTATTAAACTCTAAGAAATCAGTTATATCAGAGAAAGCTATATTCATATACTTTTGAAATAATCTTTTATTAAGTAGCTTAGAATTAATTTCTTGTTCTTGTAAGCATTCTTCAGTCAGTCTGTCTATTTCTAATTTTATGCCTTCATTTGCCTTCAATCTCCAACCATTTTTATGTGCAGTTTGATAATCACATTTATAAGCTTTCTGATAGGCTTTAGTAGCGTTAAAATCTTCTATATAATAAATACAGAAAAGTCTTTGTTTTTCAGTAAGTTCATCATTTTCTAATATCGACTCAACTTCATCATTCGCAACTTGTTTTTCTGCATTCTTTTTAGTTGCTTTTTTATTGGTAGCGTTCCTTTTCTTATTAGGTAACGTTCCTTTTAGTTTTTCTTCCCATTTGTCTTGTGATTTCCACTTTCTAACTTGAGTATCTTTCACATCAAGTTGAGCAGCAATATCTTTAAGTAAGACTTCCCCATTATTTAGTTTGTATATTTCATAAGCTTTATCTCTATTAGGACTTCTTACCCTAGCCATATCACCACCTCGTTCATTCGTTTTGTAAATTTGTACAATAAAAAACACTTACATTTATCTTGTAAGTGTTTTTATTTTATAAAGTATTTCTTTAATAAATCAACTTCATTAGTTAATTCAACATTATATTCTTTCGGTAAATTATTTATTGCATTTAAGTATTCTTCTTTATCTTTATAAATATCAAATTGATTTTCTATCGCTTTTACTCCAAAGATTATCTTATATACAAATTCTATACCTTTATTATCACCATCAAAATCTTCATTTCCATATTTAATGTAATTATATAAACCTACTAAATTACAATTTAATAAGTGTTTATTATCGAAAGCATCATCAATTAAATCAACTATTTCATTAATCATTTCTAACAATTTAGAACTACCTTTCTAGTTTTATTTTAATAACTCACTACTTTCAATTAATTTTATATCTTCAAAAATATATTTTTTATCTTCTTCTGTTAAGCTATCGTCATATGCTCCTGATTTAATTACTCCAATACTTCGTTTTATTTCATCTAATAGATTTTTACTATTAGAATCTAATAATCCTGTTATAGATACCTCATCTGGTAAATTTTTAGTATTATTTGATTCAACAGCATAAGCTCCTATTGCAATATAATGACAATCTCTTTCTATTGGCATTTCATCGGACATATAGTAATCATTTTCAAAAACGACTCTAGATACACATGACTCAAAAGCATCTCTTCTTTTTAAATCATTTGTAATCATATTAATTATATCATCTTTTATATCTTCAATATATTCTAGTTCCATATTACTCCCCCTTCTAATCTATTCTATTTACATTATTACATAAATAATATATATGGTTCTATATAAAGGTCAATATTTTATTTTTTATATTTAAATTTCTTCTTATTTTTTCTTTTAACTTTTTCCTCACTCTTATCAAAGTTAGGCTTTTGTTTCATTATATAAAAATACTCTAGTAGTTCTTTATCCATTTCCTTTTCTGTATCTTTATCTATTAATTTATTTAAGTCATCCCACTTTTTCATTATAGTGCCCCCAAACTAATTTTTTTCTTGTTATTGGATGTTTTCCTGCCGATTTTCTTTTTCCGTTGCAACAGTCAGCTACATGTGAACTATTCGTCTTACTTTCTGCCTCTTTTATTGAATTAAATATTTCTCCTGTAGTTATACATATAACCTTTTTAGAATTAGGGTTTTTATCTAATCTCATTCCATACATAGGATGTTTTTCTTTTGTTCTCCCATACATCTGATTCTTATCTCCTTTATGAGATTCACTCAATCTTTCGTTGTGGTTGCCATAGTTATTATTGTATTTATAACTACACCACTCCAAATTACTTATATGATTATTGCTTGTATTTTCATCCTTATGATTAATGCATGGTAAATTATATGGATTTGCAATAAATACTTCCGCTACCAACCTATGAACCAATACTCTTTTTTGTCTACCATCTTTGTATAGCATTACTGTAAAATATCCATTTTATGTTCTTGAAGTTTCATTATTTTTTCTTGGCCTGTTCTTTTGTAATTAAGGCTTTTTACTCTACCAAAGTTACTAATTTGATAAATTCCTTCATAGTCTTTTATATCTTTCCATACTTCCTTCATGTAAACATCTCCCATTCTTTTTAGAATAAGAGGGCTGGTAATTATCCAGCAAACTCTTTTCAATCAATAAAAAAAGGATGCACATTAGTACATCCAGTGAAAGGTTTATTATAACTATCGGGGAGAGAGCTTTCAGAATCGAACTGAAAAGTTTGGGGATAACTGCTCCTGCACTCTCATAGTGGATAGAAGTCCAGCTATACTTCTATCCTTCAATTGTTAGTTTCAAAACATACATATAATTAATTTATATAAGGAGGCGTAAAGAGCAACTCCTGCCACTAACATATCTCTTTACAATACAATAATACTATGGTTTACTCTGCAATAATCTGCAATGTTGTTTGGATAAAAAAAGAATCTCTGTTAAGAGACTCTTTATTTTTTATTCTTTATAAATGAGCAATATTTACAGCTATTTTACCAACAAGTTTTACAAGCTCTAAAACCATGTGATTTAGCTTGAGATTTTGTCATTGGTACAGCATCTTTCATACCATGAGCTGTAACTGTTCTATGATATATTTTAGATTTAGATTTTCCGCCATTCCAGTATATAGTTCCTTTTGGCATTTTTATTTTACTCCATAATACATAACCAGTTTTGTTATCATATTTAACTTTAGCCCATTTTTTAGTTACTGATAATACCTTAACCTTCTTCCCTCCTGTAAGTTTACGCAGTGATTTCGCTGATGTACTTTTTGTTTTTTTCATGTATGTCTTACTTTTTATTGTTCCTTTAAGTGTTCCTGAAATACTAGCAGCTTCACATACTGCAACATAATTTGTATTACTTACTTGAGTTGCTGTTATTGGTGTGATTATAAATGTGCATGACATAAGTATACTTAATAATAGCATTTTTACTTTTCTCATTTGTTTCATTAAATTTCCCCCTTAATTAAACTGAATATATTACTAATTAAATTTAATCGCTCATTTATATTTGTAATATAATTTTTCTACTATCTTTAATTCTATTTGTTACAGCGTATTTCCTCTTATTTCTCTTTTTTAATCGTAATTTCTTCAAATTTACACATATAGATACCAACAAATTTATACAACAAAAAAGAAATAGATTATAATAAATCTACTTCTTTTTTTATTTAAGCTATTTTCTTTAATGCTGCACTATGTATGTTATTAGCTTGTCTTTCACTATAATTCATTTTTTGAGCTATTTGGAACATCTTCAAATTATCTATATATCTATATCTCATTAATACTCTTTCTGTTGCTCCTAAACTTTCTATTGTATCCTCTATTTCCGATATTTTCTTTATAAGCTTGTTTGTCTTTTTATTTAAATTCTTAATAGTATCTTCTATTCTAACAAGTATATCAATCAACTCTTTACTTTCTCCTTCTGCTCTAGGCATATCTGAAATTATTTGACTTTTTATACTTGTTTTTCTTTCTTCCCAAAATACTATTTGTTCCTCAAGTTGCACAACTTCGTCCTTTAGCACTGTATATTCTTTTAATTCCTCTTTTGTCATGTTGTTCCCCCTTGGTGACTATATGATTATATATAGTATTCTTCTAAATCTATTTGTGGTGTAAATGTTGAACTCCCACAATTATCACATTTATACTTTTTAAATCCAGTTTCCTTGTCAACTTCCACTGTTATTTCACCTTCATTTTTTACTACATTACAATTGCTACATCTAAGCTCCATTGAGTTTTCTTTTTTATTTTTTAAATATATTACATTTCCAAATTTTCTTTTTATCATTATTTCCCCCTACTTATTTTTGTTGTCTTTTAAGTATTAAATGCTATTTAGACTTCATTCTTAAGAGTTGTCTGTTTATTTTGTAATCTTTTATTTCTTCTACTAATTTAATACTTTGCCTATATAACCATAATGTATTGCTATCTTTTTTATTCCTGTAAAAATTGCTTCTGCTAATCTAAGATAATTTATAAGCGTTAGATCTTCTATTGCTTCTATATTGACGTGCTTTGATTTCTCTAAAAGATTTGACATTCTGACTGCTTGTCTACTTTTACCACTCATAATAATCTCCCCCTTTTATGTTCCAAGGGAATAAATCCCCTGGAATATTTATAATTAATCTACACATACTATTAATAACTTATCGATGCATGTCACTTATGAACCAACTCGTATTTAACCTTATCGGAAACGATAGGGTTATTTAGTTTTTAAAAATTCACTGACTATTCATAACAAATCTATAATTTTCAATACCTGAACCAAATTCTATTACATTGCAATTTGACGTTGTTATTTACCACTCTGTTCTCTCTATGCTCAAAGGGAAAAATCCTCTTGAATAATTTATTTTAAACTACACATAATATTATTAATGACTCAAACTTTCTTACCGCATTCGGATCTGTATTACTTAACCTTATCAGAAATGATAAGGTTATTTGTTTTTTCAAGGAATTCCTGTTGCGATAGTTTAATATTATTCTCCTAATCAAATTTACCTTTCTGACTTTCCTTTAAAAGTCTTTCTAATTCATCTGGTTCATATTGACTAAAAGACTCATTTCCAGCATTATAATGAAAATTCGTAACTTTAGGTCTAAACTTTGTTACATTGTTTTTATGCGGTTTATAATCCTCTTTAATTGCTTTTATAAGAAAGCCTACAACACTCTTGCAATCTGTATTTTTAGTAAGTCTTAATTTTTCCTCTAAGTAGTTACTATCTCTGTTAGTGTCCTTCAAGGTATTTATTATTTTTTCTATTTCATTATCTGATAAAACAAAATAAGATTTTACCTTATTAACCGCCACGTTTTTTTCTAGTTGTTGTTCTTCTTCTTCTTGTTCTTCTTCTTGTTCTTGTTCTTGTTCTTCTTCTTGTTCTTGTTCTTCTTCTTGTTCTTGTCCACTTATCGCTGACGTATCGTCGACGTATCGTAAAAACACTTCTTTTATACTTTCATTAGGTATACTTCTAGATACATATTCAATCAAATTTTTATCTTTAACTTTTTCTAACTCACTTTTTACACAATCTAATACTGGTTTTCCACCTCTTTTTAGGTTATATTTTCCCCAGTTCTTTATTGCTATTTCTCTTGTATTAGCATTATACTTAATCATCTTGTGTAATTTTTCAAATCTATCTAAGATAGCAGACACTGACTCCGTACTGTATCCTAAGTCAAAGGCTACTTGCCTTTTAGTTACTGTATAAATACCAATTTGCGTAGTGTAAGGATTAGTTAAAAGATATAGTAAAACATATCTATCTTCTGCACTTAATTCCTCTGTAACTTTTGGATCTCTCCAGAAGTCTATAAATATTTGTCTATAGAGTGCCATATAACTCAACTCCCTTGCTGTAGATATTTATTTCATAAGGAAGAGATTTAACTCTCCCTTACTTTTAACTATGATATTGATATTTGACCATTAATATTATCTTCACTTTTCGTAACTTCTGTGAACTCTATGTCTTGCACTTTTTCGTGTTTTTTAGGTTCATATTTTGTTATTATATCTAAAACTTCTTCTGCTTCTTCAAAAGTTAATTCTTTCAAATTGTATCCATTACTATCCATATTTCTAAATACATATATAAAGCCAACTGATTTATTTTCTATTTCTTTAGCTATAATTTGATTAGCTTTTACTAAGTTATCTGCTAGATCTTCCTCTCCAGATTGTATATATTCTTCTATTAAATTATCTACTTCTAAAAAGTTAGAAGTTAATTGGTATAAACTTGCCATTTTATCTCCTCCTAATGTATGTTATAATTAATTATCAATTTTTTATTTTTGGGCCTTTTTAGGCTCTTTTTTTATATAATGCCAACACAGGGTATATTATCATTTACTGCATTGTATAAGATGTCATATTGCTTACTATCTTCTTGCAACATATCATTTATTTCTTTTAGTTCTTCTCTATACTCTTTTAATTGAATTTCTGCCATTGCCTTTGCAGTTCTCCAATATTCATTGTTTTTAGCTTCATATGTATCCGCTGTATTAAGCCAATCTGAATAATTTTTTCTTTCTAAGTCACAAACTTTTATAAATTCTTCTTTAGCTGCAATCTTAGATTTTATACTGTCTATTACATGCTCCAAAATCCAGTTACTCATTTTTCCACATCCTTATTCATATAATATTTTTTCATTCTTCGTTTTCTGGCACATGGTTTACATTCATAACCAAAGCCATTTTTATAATTTTTATTAGCATAAAAGTTATCTGAATTAGCATCTAATATTTGCTTACAAGTACTGCACTTTTGATATCCAAATTCTTGATATGCACCTCTAACAAATCCTTTTTTGTGAGCTAGATTATAAAGTTCTCTAACGCTCATCTCAAAGTGTTCAGCAATTTCCTTAGTATTATTAAAAGGATTTTCATACATTTCCTTTAGCTCCCACAATTTATCTTTTGTCCAAATCATTATCTGCTCCTATCTACTGAAACCTTTTAAAACTCCATCATGTATAATGAGATACATTCCTAATGAAGCAAAATATATACACTGCTCTAGTGTTATACTTTTTATATCAACTATTTTTAAATCCATTTTAAAGTACCCCCTGCTTGTCCTGTTTTTATCCATTCAAGGCTATAGCCTTTTATCTTTTGAATATATATCGTTAAATACTAGCTTGTTTCTTTGTTGCTATTGAATAGGCCATCCTACTAGCTTTTTCAGATATATCATCTAGTATTATTTGCTTTTCTTCTTCAGTCATTTTTCTTCCTAGCCTTGCTTCATTTTCAGGAGATACTATAAATACTCTTGTCTTTCCGATTCTATACTCTGCATCATATTTCATATAAACACCCCCATATAAATACTTATGTTTATAAAAATTTGTCCTATTCAATTTAAGTTTTCTAATTAACTAATTGTTTAGCACTTTTAAATTTATTAACAAAATAAACTTGTCCTTTTCCTGTAACCTTAGGTGTTTTACTTATACTTACATGACCGTCTGAATGAACTACATTAGTATCTTTTATTTCAAATAATCCTAAATCCATGGATTTTTGAGTAGGCATATTGTAATCAGTACCTCTTCTTATAATTAAATAGCCATTTTCTCTTAACCAACTAAATAGTCTAGTACCACCTGTATTAATTCCATTTTGTTTTAATATCTTGGCTAACTCTCCAACCAATATAGATGTTTGGCTTGCACTTACTGCATCTGCAAATATTGCTTTAGGTTTTAATTCTTGATTTTCAATTTGTAATTGGTCTATATTTTTATTTGCAAGTATTAATGCTCTTGCTATTACCTTTTCTGAACTGTTCCAATTTTTTTCTATTTGTAAAAAATATCTTCTTGCCTGCTTTCCTTTTTCAATTCTTTGTATCATTGCTATTTCTTTAGCCATATCTAACTTTAATATATAATCTTGCAATTCTTGTCTTGCTTGGGTGTTAAATACTTTACACCCTACATAATCAATGTTTTCTTCAAAATCATATTGTAACTGTCTATCAAACCAGTTAGTAAATCTTTCTGTCGCTCCTAAAAGATCATGTGATTCTCTTGCACTCAGTACTGGCTCTTGATTTTCATTAACTTCAATTTTTATTATGTTAGTACTAACTACAGCTTGATTGTTTAAATCAGTATCGTAACTTTGATATAAACTGCTATTCATTTTTCAATCCTCCTTCTTTATACATCTTCTTAATGAAATTTCATTCACATATTGCGAATTATATAGTCAAAAAAATATCTCTTACATTTACTTTAAATGTTTCAGCTATAATTAAAGCTTCTACTAACTTGAATTTTCTTTTTCCATTCTCTTTTTCACAGTAAGATGATTTTGAAATTTTAAGAAGTTCAGCCATATCAGACTGTCTTAAATCTCTTTTTGCCCTTAAAGCTTTTAATTCTAAGTTTTTCATTTTTATCACCCTCTCTCATTCGCAATTTGTGAATATTTATATTTATATAGTAATTCGCATTTTGTGAATTGTCAACTATTTTTAAAATTTTTAATTCATTTTTGCGAATTCTTTTCACATTTCGCGATTTTATGGTTATTATAATATTATAAATGCGAATTAGGAGGGATTAAAATGTTCGCCACAAGATTAAGAATTGAAAGAGAATCTTTAGGACTTAAGCAAAAAGAAATGGCAGATAAATTGAATATACCAGCTAATACTTATAATGGTTATGAAACTGGTAAAAGAAGTCCAAGTTTAGAAGTAACTAAAGAAATTGCCGATTTTTTAGAAGTATCAGTTGATTATCTACTTGGTCGTACTGACGAAAGAAAATCTAAAAAAGAAATCAACAATGCGACAACTATAGCTGCACATAGACTTGGGGATGTCGAACAGCTTCCAGATGATGCAATTGATGAAATAAATAACTATATTGATTTAATGAGATTAAAATATTTAAAAGATAAAAAATAAATAATAACTATGCAAGGGGAGTATTAAAATGGGACTAAATTATAGAAAATCAATCAACTTAGGTGGAGGATTTAGAGTTAATTTAAGTAAATCTGGTATAGGTTATAGTTGGGGAGTTAAAGGATATAGAGTAACAAAAACTGCAAATGGTAACATACGAAAAACATATTCTATTCCAGGAACTGGCCTAAGTTATGTTGAGGAAAAAAATGGTATAAAAAGTAATATCCCAAATTCAAATGTTATTCAACAAGATAATGGTATATACAATATAAATAATATTAAGAATGCTAATATTGAAAACTTTAGAAATGAAGAATATCAACAATTTATCCAGTCTATTGAAAAAATATTAATATTAAATTCTATCTCTAGTATTTTATGTTTTTCAATTATTGGATTACCTATTGGATTGCCTTTAAAATTATATGTTCAAAATAAAGGTAAAATAAAATTAGATTATGAAATGGATGATTATTATTCGGATAAATTCAATAAAAGAATGTCCGCATGGGAAAATTTATTTGAATGTGAAAAAGTTTGGAATGTAAAACAAACTTCTAGTACTAATGATATTAGAAGAAATGCCGGTGCATCTACATTAATAAATAGATCTACATCATTATTAAGCCAAAAACCACCTTTTTACCTTGAGTGCAATTATCCAATTCTATCATTTTCTAATAACAATGAAAAAATATTAATACTTCCTGACAAGCTATTAATAATAAAAAATGGAAAAATCGGTGTTCTTTCTTTTGATGATATTTCTTTCGATATTAGTAGCTCTAATTTTATTGAAGATGGATCAGTTCCTTCTGATGCTAAAATTCTTGGTTATACATGGAAATATGTAAATAAAAATGGTTCTCCGGACAAAAGATTTAAAGATAATAAACAGATACCTAAATGCCAATATGGTGTAATACATATGACAAGTAGCACAGGATTAAATATTATTTTACAATGTTCAAATATTACAAAAACATTAGAATTCGGAAACTTAATTAACAATATAAAAGAATAACATTTCAACACAATATTTCATAACAGAATATTTAATATAATTATATTTCTTTATAGGGGGGGAATATGGATAAATTAGAAAAACTTTTGCAAGTTGTATCTGATGAAAATATTATATTACACTATGATAATTCTCTGCCTTATCAGCTAGAAGGATTATATGTAAATATAAAAGATGTAGGTCCTGCTATTTTCCTTTTGAACAGTCTTAAGCAGAATAAATCTAGACATGTTGAGATACTGGGTGAAGAGCTAGGGCACCATTTTACAAGTGTAGGCGACAGTATTTGTAATGCTGCTACATATAGAGATCAATTAGATATACTTAAATGCGAAAAAAAAGCTACCGATTGGAGCACTAATTATATAATAACAAATAATGAACTAATTAAAGCTTTAGAATATGGATGTAATTCATTTTATGAAATTTCAGAATTTCTAAATGTTAATGAATTAGTAGTAAGAGATAAATTTGAATACTTAGCTAGAAAAAGTAGTACAGGCTATATTCAATTAGGTAGTTATAAAGTAATACTTACTAATCTACCTAATATTTACTTATATAAAGACTTATAAGAACTAGAATAGTTAATATTATTTATTCTAGTTCCTATTAACTATGTATATCTATATGGCTAAAACATTTCCAAGTTTAAAAAGACTTGTTATGTATAAATATATCAAATTTAGGGGGATATTTTATGTGGAAAAAATTTAAAGAATTAAGACTAGTTTTTAAAATTATTGTAGGTATTATAGCATTTATATTTTTACCAGTAACTTTATTATTATTTGCAATTGAGTTATTTATAAGAAGTATTAAAAACAAAAAAATTGCAGGTGGAATAATTACAGGTATTTTATCTATTATTCTTCTATTTTGTAGTAGCGGCTATGTATCAGCTTTATACGAAGGAGTTACAACAGATACTACACAATTAGCTCTAGAACAAAAAGAAAAAGAAGAGGCTGAACAAGCTAAAATCCAACAAGATGCTAAAGAAAAAGAAGAGGCTGAGCAAAAGGCCAAGGAGGAAGAAGCTAAGAATAAGGCTGAAGAAGAACAAAAAGCTAAAGAACTAGAAAAACAGAAAAAAGCTGAAGAAGATCAGAAAGCTAAAGAACTAGCTAAAAAAGAAGCCGAAGAAAAGGCTAAAAAAGATGATGAACAAAAGACTGCAGAGATAAAAAATACAACTACTAAAAATAAATCGAATTATAACAATAACAGTAATAGTAATAATAATTCTTCAGAAGTAGTTTATTTAAATGGTGGTTCATCTAAATCAAACAAATATCACTCTTCAGCTAATGCACACAATATGGAAGGCGCTATAAAAACAACTTTAAAAAAGGCAAAATCTCAAGGATATGTAGCTTGCAAGAGATGTTATTAATCTTACAAATACGATAAATATATAATACTAAAGATTTATAAAAGCTTTAAGCATTCTATTTTGTACACCTTCTGATATAGAAATAGGTATGCATTAAGTTATCATTAAAATCATTAATAAATGGTAAATCATAAAAAATCTTTAAAAAACTTATGCGGTGGAACAAGCAGTTAGTTACTTCCAAGTTCCGAAGTCATTTATTATGTATAAATTTAAATATCAATTAGGGGAGCGATAATTAAATGAAAAAATTATTAAGTTTTGTTTTATGTACTATTTTATGTTTTAGTTTAATTGGATGTTCTAATAATACTAAAACATCTAAACCTACCTCAGATCCATCACAGAAGAAAGAAAAAAGTCAAGAGCCTAAATTAGCAGATTCATTACATTTTGTCATGGAAAAGCAAGGTATTGATTTGAATATTTGGAGAGAAAACGAAAAATTATACGTTAAAAATAATACAGGTAAAGATTTATCTGTTGAAATAGGTATATCTATGAATAACGAGAAGTACACAGATAAAAATTATTTTTATGAATTTAAACTTAAAGGTAAAATTAAAGCTAAAGATTATTCAGAAGTTTATACTAAATCAAATGGAAATAAAGTTTCAGCTTATACATCTAGAGTACAAAAATTTGACGATTCAGATGACGTAACTTTTTATCCTGATCAATTTTATTTTGATTACATAAAGTTCAAAGTAGATGGAATGGAATACGGGATATTATATCATGGTAAAACAGATAGTTATTACGTTTGTAATTATACAGATAGAGACAATTGGGAAACTTATTTTATAAGTAATCCTAAAGAAAAAATAGAACTTATAAACCAAGAAAGTGATAATGTTAATACTGAAATCAAAAACTTTACTAACGAACAAGAAAAAAAAGAAATGAAAGAAGTTTATGGAGTAGATTTAGAAGATTAAAATTATCTAATTTTAAATAAGTACTTATTCAACTATTACAAGGATTTATTTTTAAAGATATTCTTACTTATTTAATCAAACTAATCTATATTTTGTTAATAACAAATATCTATTTATATAAAAACTTATAAGAAATATATCACTTATTATTTTATACATAAATTTAATAATATAATATAGAGCAGTTAAATCTGCTCTTTTTTGTGTAAATAACAATATTTTTATCATGTTAATATTTGCAATATTTCTTATATTTTATGATAAATAATGTTATGTATTAAACAAATACTAAGTATAACAATACTATTTTTTTGGGAGGAATTAATAAAATGAAAAAACTTTTCGCACTTACGCTCTGTTTTATATTAGTTTCTACAAATATCTCTTTTGCCAATGCAAATAACATCACAGTTTCTACAAACATATCTTCTGCCAATACAAATAACATCGCAAATGCTATAAAAGACATTGAAATTGCCAATAACTCAACAAAGACTATTATAAGAAAAATAGTCGGAGATGATACTCTTGATACTGAGGAATTAAAAAAAGACATAGCTTTTGCTGAATCTATACTAGGAGAACAGGCAGGGAAAATAGCTTCTTTGTATTCGAAAGAATCTGATTTTGAACTCCGAAGAACATACTCTACTCTGTTATACACAATATCTCTATATCAGTTATCTTTAAGTAGTTTATTAGTGTATGTTAATGATATCAAAAAAGTAGATTATTTTATTGATGCAATTACATCTTATTCATCAGGAGAGGATTCATTAGAAGCCCTTAAGATAAAGTATCTTTAGAAAATAAAAAGAATTAATTCAAATTATATTAAGTTGATGAGCAAAATTAATCAAATATTAATGAATATTTATCCAAAAAGATGTATAATAATATAAAAAGGAACTATAAATCTATGTGGAAGTAGAGTAATGGTTCCCGAAAATAAGCTAATAACTTAATTGTTAAGACCACTATCGACCCAAATTCGAGTAGTGGTTTTTTACTTTTTTGTGTATGTAGCAATCACTGCGCAGATAGCCGTTGCAACTATTCCAGCAAGTACATTCAATAAAAAAGCCTCCATATTACCACCTCCTTTCATGAAGGTAAATAATATGAGAACCACCACTCTATAGATTTATAATTCCTAATTTAAAGTATAATCTCATTTAATTCTTTTTTCATCTAAATAATTAAATTATATCAATATAAATTTACTATATACTCCCCTTTTTTTATTTTCTACTTCTCTGTTCTAACTGTATTCTACACATTATATAATTATCTTGAAAGGTGGTTTTATAATGAAAACGTGTATATATTTAAGAAAATCTCGTGCTGATATTGAAGCAGAAAAAGAAGGGGAATACGAAACTCTTCATAGACATAAGACTACTCTCCTAAAAGTTGCTAAAGAGAGGAAATTAAATATAGTTGAGATAAAAGAGGAACTTGTTTCTGGGGAGTACGTGGAACATAGACCTCGTATGATGGAACTTTTAGAAGAAGTGAAAAATAAAAAATATGATGCTGTTCTTGTTATGGATCTTGATAGACTTGGTCGTGGTAATATGCAAGACCAGGGATTAATTTTAGATACATTCAAAACCTCTAAAACTAAAATTATCACTCCTCGTAAAATTTATAATCTAGATGATGAGTTTGATGAAGAATATTCAGAGTTCGAAGCATTTATGGCTAGGAAGGAATTAAAGCTTATTAATAGACGTTTGCAACGCGGTAGAGCTAAAAGCATCGAGGAGGGCAAATATATCAGTCCTGATGCTCCTTATGGATATGAGTTTAAGTATGATGATAGAGGTAAAAAGTATCTTGCTATAAATGAAGAACAAGCTGCAGCAGTTAAATTAGTATTTAGTATGTACTTAGAGAATAAAGGCGCTACTAAAATTGCAAACAAATTAAATGCTCTAGGTTATGAAACAAATAATCATATTGAATTTAAAGCAAAGGCTGTAAGAGATATATTAAGCAATATAACTTACTGTGGCTATGTTAAATGGAAAACTATAGATAGAAAAAATCATAGTAGACTTCGTCCAGATGGTGAACAAATTATAGCAAAAGGACATCATAAGCCTATTATTGATGAATTTACATTTAATAAAGTTCAAGAAATAAGAAAAGGTAAGTATATTAGTCCAAGTAAAAATAAAGTTTCCAATCCTTTAGCTGGTATAGTAATTTGTAAAAAATGTGGTCATAATATAATACAAAAAATTTCTAGAGGTAAAACATATCTTTGGTGTAGACATTGTGATAATAAATCTAGCTCTCTAGATTATGTAGAAGATGCAATTATAGACTCCTTGCAAGGCTGGTTAGAAAATTACAAAATAAAAATAGATTTAAAAGATGATACAGAAGAAATAGATCAAATAAAATTTGAATTAAAAAAATTACAAAGAGAATTAAAAGAGGCAGAAAAACAAAAAGGTAAATTATATGATTTTCTAGAACGTGGAATTTATGATGATAAAACTTTCTTAGAAAGATCTAATGTTTTAGGATCCAGAATAGATGATTTAAAAAATCAAATATCAGAATGTAATTTATCTATAATTTCTTACAAAGATAATTTACAAGCTAAAAAACAAATAATCCCATCTCTAGAAAAGGTTTTATATAACTACTCTCGTTCTAATGATGCCAAGGAACAGAATTTACTTTTGAAATCTGTTTTGGATAAAGTTTTATATGAAAAAGCCAAAGATGCAAGCAAAGATGAATTCATTTTAGAGGTGCATCCAAAATTACCAAAATAGCACTTAAACATAAGTTATAGACTTGCTTGGAAGTAATTTTCAGTTACAGTAGTACACCTAACTG
>OKWQ01000245.1_pt1 | contig 24560 bp, 20 predicted proteins | sample 1607071 | NCBI WGS metagenome assembly OKWQ01 (sample SAMN07501039, study PRJEB24779) | human gut metagenome
ACTTAACATATCTTTGAGATTGCTGTGAGTAAGATGCTATTCTATGTCTAACTAACTGATGAGTTAAGCTTCTTGAATAACCTTTTGAACCTCTTTATCATTTATTTTTTCACAAGCTTCTATAGCATTATCAATTAAATTTCCTAGGACAATGCATAAATCTAAGTCATCAATCTTTAGCTTCTTGTTTATAATAATATCAAATCTTATATTAATTCCTTCTTTTTTACACCTCTCACATTTATCAAGACATATAGCATTTATAACCTTATTGCTACATATATTATTATCCTTATTTGTAACAATCCTCTCACTTAAGGATTGTATATAATCATCCATATTCTTATAATCTTTATTTTCTAAAAAATACTTAATAACACTCATATGATTATTCATATCATGAAGAGCTTTTCTCGCCTCACCATAGTTATTAATTACCTTCTCATAATAATTTTTTTGATAATCTAATTGTTTCTCCAAAATATTTATTTGAGAATTAGCCTTGTATTCCTTAAACCTCTTGTATGTAATAAAATGTATTATTGCTAAATTAACAGCTATACTAATTGTACTTATATTAACTCTATATACTAAACCTGCATTTAATGCAATATTATCAAAAACTTTTTCAGATAATAAAACAGCTATTCCAATTGCAAATACCAGTTTAGTTTGTTTTTTTATTGTTAAGTCATTTACATTTATAATGCACTCTTTAAAGAAGTTTACTATGAATACAACTACTGTAATCATTAATATTAAAAGTATTATGAAGCAAAGAAACATAATATTATTCATGATTTTCAACACTTCTAAATCAAAAATCATAACTGAATATATAAACATTAGTATGTATTTTCCCAATGAAAGATTTAATAAATATATGGAAGACATTAATATAGATGTTGTATTTTTTTTATATAAATATACATAGTATATATATATAATTAAAGCTTCAAAAAAACAGGAAAGCTCATTAATATAAAAAATATAATTAATAAGTAAAAGAAAAAAATTTAAAATAATTGTAGTGAACACTCTCTTTTTCAGATCAATTTTCTTGTCTAAATAAAAAAAGCTAGAAATACCAATAAAAGAAATATATATTATATAAAATAATTCTATAACATTCCGTACGTACATAAAATTACATATCGCCTATTCTATTCATTAAGAATGTTTTTAACTCTTTTTTATAAACTCTTCCAACAGGTATTTCAACGCTATTTTTTAATATAATTTTATTTTGCAAAATAGAATCTATATGTGAAATATTGACTAAATAACTCCTATGGCATCTTAAAAAATTTCTACTTTTCAGTTCTTCTTCTAATGTTGCTATTTTCATATTGAAATCCATACTCTCTTTTTCTAAATTGGCAGTAATGGTCTTGTTATTAACCTCAAAAAATAATACCTCTGATAGGTCTATAAAATTAGTTTTTCCATTTATATTTATTGCATATCTAGATGGGCTAGTAAAATTTAAACTCTTTATAGCTCTTAAAAATTCTTTTTCTAATTTTTCAAAAGAAACAGGTTTCATTAAATAATTTAATGCTCCCACATCATATCCTTGAAAAACATATTCCTCACTTCCAGTTATCAAAATAGCTTGTATAAACGCATCTAATTCTCCAATTTTTCTTAACAATTCTATTCCATTCATTTCATCCATGAGTATATCGCAAAAAACTATACTATATTTTTTTGTATTTCTTTTATATACATTTAACAAATCTACTCCTGAGCAAAATTCATCAATGATGACATCCATATTATTTTTATTGCATATTTTATATAACATATCCTTTAATATATTACGCTGGACTTTTTCATCATCGCATATTGCTATATTTAACATAATTTTACCTCCATAACATTATATTACATATAAATTATAATAATTATTCAAAATTTATTCAATTATTTCACAAAAAATATATATTGGTAAAATCACATTGATTTTTTAAATTTCTTTAAAATCATCAATGAAATTTAAATTTCTCACTATATTAATTTTTAATTATTATTCTAAAATCATATTTTAAACAAGAAAAAATTCTATTTTAATTTAAATAATTAAAATAGAATTTTAAATTATTAATAGTATTTAACTTACCCTTCAAAAACTCCAAATGAGTTTTCTATTTTATCCTCATCATAAAAACCATTATTATTTTTCATTTTATTTTTTATCACTATATTTATGTCATTATTATCTTTGTCTAACGTAAATTTATAATTATTTTTTTCAAGTTTAATACCATTTACCTCTATAGTACTTAAATCAGAATTTAAACTATCTAACTCTTCAATCTTATATTCTCCGGCTACTAAATAATTTATAGATAAATCTTTATTGTTAGATATATCTGTTTTCATATCTTTTATATAAAATTTCATAACTGAAGACTCTCCATTTGGAAATACCTTCAAATAATATTTACCCTTTTCGCCACCATTAAGACATATAGTGAACGTTTCATTATTATATTTATCTTTTAAATCACTATTACCATCAAATTCTTTACTTACACTAATAGTTCCTTTTTGATAAGGAATAGTTACTTTAGGTATATTAAATTCTTCATTTATTCTAGTTTTTTTAGAATCTAAAGGATCATAAAAACTTATAGTTGCTTTTGTATTTGTAGGAATATTTTCACCACCATAATACTTATCTTTTAATCTTATTTTAAACTTTACCTCCATACCACTATAATTCACTGTACCTAAATTCCATGTTAACTTTTCTTCTGAATTTTCACTTGTAACTTTAGTTTGTCTAATATTTAACTCTTTTTTAAACTTAGAATCATTATCATCATTTAAATTAGTAGCTATAGATGTTTTCCCTTGTCCATAAGCATTCTCTACTATTTCAAAATTATTAGGAACTATATCAGTAAGAACTGCATCATCCATAATTCTATTTTCATTAATGATATTCATTGCTATGTCATTATAAACCGAATCTAACCTATTACTATCATCTGTGATAAAATATGATCCAGAATTATTTATGCTTTTTATAAAATCTTTAGCTATTTTTTTTTCAGAATCGAATCTTCTTCCAGTAAATAATCCAATAGAATAAAAATTAACTTTATTTTTATCCAAAAATCCTTTTTCATAAAAGTATTCCTTGGTATGAGGAATTATGTACTTCTCTATATAATCAAGGCTTGGATATTCTCTAGTTTCTATGTTCAAAAGTTGAATTGGCAAACCATCTGTAAAAAAAACAACATATTTTTTATTATTTGAATTTCTATCATCTAATTTTTTTTTAACAAGCTCTAAAGCAGCTTCAATATCTGTTCTTCCATAAGCTGTAATTTTATCAATTTTACTTTTTACAGTTGAATACTCACTAGTGTAATCACATAAAACTTTAGCATCATCAATGGATCCTTTAATAAAGTATTTTTCATAACAATTAAATCCATTAAAATCACAATATCTCCCTATATAAGTTTTATTTTCTCCTGAAAATTCTATTAATGATATATTCGCTCTATCTCCAAATGAACTTTCAATATCATCTAAAAAATTTTTCATAGCTCTTTTTAAAGTTGGCATTTCATATTCCATACTTCCGGATTTATCAGCTACCATAATAATATCTACAGGATTTACTATTGATCTCTTATTTCCTTTAAGTTTTAATGATATTTCATACTCCTCATTTCCTAAATCTGTAGCTGTTTTAAGTAAATCAACTTTACTTTTAGTCTGCACCCAATTTGAATCTCTCTCTGCCTTATTTACATTTACTGCCTTAGTTACTTTATAAGGGAAATTTAAACTTAAAAACATTGCAACTAAAATCAATATTATCTTCTTACTTATCTTCATATTAATTCACCTTACTTTTTTAATTACAAATTGATTCCAAATAATTTTTAACATCATTATTTATCTCATTCCATTTTGATGAAATTTCTGATTTCTTTGGTGCAATTGCTTCTACATTTACATCTACCACTAATCTTTTTCCCTTATATCTCCCTCTTTCATATTCACTTAAACCATTTAATTTTAAACTTACTGAACTTAATATTTCTGAACTATAGTTACTTTTATTATTAGTAGTTAATGAATCCTCATATCTACTTGCTGCATCAAATTTATTATTTTTTTCTGCATCAATATCATCTTTGCTTCCATTAGGCAAAACACTTGAATAATAATAATACCCGTCTTTTCCATCTATCCAAAGATTGCCTTCATTCTTATCTTTATTACTTGAGTCTACTATATTTTTTAAATTTAAAGTAACTAAATTAGTATCTCCAGGCCAAGGATTTCCATCTTCATCAATCCATCTAGGTGTTATACTAACTCTAACAAGCTCACCATTATCTCCAGTATTCTTCACTTTTACATTTTTACTAATTTCATTTCCATTCCAAGTTTCATTTTGTTTAAACCTCTCAGCAATCTTAACACTAATACTTCCAGTTCCAAAGTTGTTTACAACATTATCTGAAGAAGTAAAATATTTAGCAAATACTGTAATAGAAAATATACTGGTAATAATAATAAATCCTATTAAAACCTTAAAAAATCTATTTTTCTTCACATCAATTACCTCATCTATAAATACTAATTTTTTTCTTTTCTCTTACTATTTACTATTGCTAGTAGTAAAAAAGAAATTATTATTAATACTAAATATATTCCAACACCAGTATCACCAGTATGTGGAACAATTATTTTTTTATCTATCTTATCCTCAATATTAATTACACCATCTTCTTTACAGTTATCTGTATATAGTGAACTATCCTCTTTTCCATAACTATCCTTGACAGCAGTAAAAATCCAATCAACTTGCGCTTTCTTATTTTTGTATTCATTTCCTGCTTCTTTTCCAGGAAACTCTGCAAAAGCCTCAAGTTTTTTAGACTCACCTGGCTTTACTTCTCCTAAATAAATGTTATTTTCTAATCCATTCTGCCCACTAACAAATCCATCATATATACAATTCCCATCATATATTACCTTAAGTTCTATCTTCTCTAATAAATCATAACTTTCCTTTTTATTGATTCTTTCAGCTCTCATAAATATTTTATAAGAATCCTTATGCTTGTTATTTAATAAAATATTTCTTTCAAGCTTATCTCCTGGAAGAATATTATCTGACCATAAAAAGGGCTCATCCCCCTGAATGAATACTATACCATTAGCATTTCCTTCTAATTCAACATTAGGGGTTGCAAATGTACTTGCAACCCCTGGCTTACATATTATTAAAAGAAATACCATAGTAAATAAAAAGGATTTTATTAGATTCTTCATCCTTTTCACTCCTTGCATCATGGTTATAACTTAATTTAAAATATTACTTATTTTTCTTTTTTAGTTCGCCACCTAGATTTTTTATAACTTGTGGTGCATTTTTCCAAGAATCAGTTGCTGCACCATTAGAAGCTTGTATACCTTCTGAAGCAACAACTACATCAAAATTTAATCCTTTAAATTCATTTGTAGTATCTTCTGATAATGTAACACTTTCTAATAAATTTGCAGTTTGTCCTTTTGGATTAACTATTCCATTATAGTAATAATATCCATCAGAACCTTCTATCCATTTTCCTTCCTCAGGCTTATTGGAATCAGTTAAGTTCTTTTCAAAGTTTAAAATTATATTCTTTGTATCTAAATCAGGCTTTTCTTCTCCCTTAGCATCTTTCCATACTTTTTTTATCTTAACTCTAATTAATTGATCATATGTAGCTGTATTAATTACATTAACTTGTTTTGTTACCTCATCTCCTGGTAATCTATTCTTAGCTTTCTCTGGTTTGAAATCTTCATGGATCTTTATTCCTGAATTTGGATCGCTAGGATTATCTGTACTTGCTGTTGTAAATGGGTTTATTACAGAATCACTTGATGTAAACCAAGCTAAAGATCCTCCTATACTTCCTACTGCTAAAACACCGGCTATACATAAGCCTATTATTTTCTTCTTACTCAATTTAAATTACCTCCCAGTTTATAAATTATTTATATTATTCTTATAATTTAAATCTAACTTTTCTTTCTTGCTCCTAAAGATTTATTGAATATAAAATCAATTAAGATAATAACTACAAGTAAACCTATAAATATTAACTTGTTTTTTTGTAAGCTACTTAAAAATGCACCTAAATATGGCACTTGAAAAACAACCTTTCCAACAAGTAATTTTTCATCTAAAGGTACAGGATCTTGAGTATTATTTGCATCACCTTTTGTTATAAATTCAGTTTTTCCATCACTATTAACTATGTCTATAGCTCTATGAGTTGTAACATTATTAGTTATGTCACTTCTAAAAGTTATAACATCATTTTTCTTCACCTCATTTGGTAATGTCTCCTTTACAACTACCAAATTTCCTGGCTTTATAGTAGGACTCATACTTCCAGTTAAAATATCATAAACTCTATATCCTCCTATACTAATTCCAGAATCACTTTTCTTAGCAAAAAAGCCTAGAAGTAAAAATGCTATAAGTATAGTTAAAAAACCATAAAATAAAATATTATAAAAAATTTTTATACCTTTTTTCATAATTATTCCTTTTCTTCCTTTTCAACCTTACAGATATGTAAAATATTGTTTGCAGATTATTTATAACATCTTAAGTAAATCATCTCAATACATATAGCGTGAATTGCATGTTTTATTACGTAAATGTAAATTTTTAAATATAAAAATCTATTGTTGTATTAACTAATAAATTGGTGTAATATTGAAATTATCGTAGTTTTATTGGGAAAATTTAATTCGTTATTTAGAGGTGAGTATTATGAAAAATTCATTAAGAATTAAAAAAATAATAAGTTTAATTCTATTAATTATAATTTTCTTTTGTGCAATGAAAATATATCAAAAACGTTTAGGATATTATACTGATTCAAGAGATTATGATAACTTAAGAAGTCTTTCTCCTCTATCTGATTCTTCTGTTAATAAAAGTCCAGAGGAACATAAGCAGGATGCAGAAAGTGAAAAGAACTTAAAAAATATTAATCCAGACTATAGATTTTGGATAAAAGTTGAAGGAACTAATATAGATTTTCCAGTGGTTCAAGGAAAAGATAATGATTTCTACTTGCATCATAACTTTAACAAAGAAAAAAGCTTCTCAGGTTCAATTTTTGTTGACTCAGAAAATAATTTAAATGATGATTCTAATATAGTTGTTTATGGTCATAACATGAGAAATGATACTATGTTTGCCCAAATTAAACATTTTAAAAATGAAAATTTCTTCAATGCAAATAAATATGTAACTCTTTATAGAGAAGGAAAAAAATCAACCTTCGAAATTTTTTCAGTTTACCAAGAAAATGCTAAGGACTTAGAATATGAAATAAAAACAAAATTTTCAAATAAAGAAGATTATGAAAAATATTTAAAAGAACAAGAATCAAAATCACTATTTAAAAGAGAGGGCATAGATTTAAATTCTAATGATAGAATCTTAACTCTAATAACCTGTGGATATGATTTTGTTAATGCTAGAATAGTAGTGGTAGCAAAAGAAATTGATTAAAGTCCTATATATTACAAGATTAGGGTTATGTATCAAAATATAATAAAACTTACAAACATATTCCGAGAATTACTAGATCTAGATATTCTCTTCATACTGTTTGTAAGTTTTATAAAAAGTTATTTTGATACACGCCACTTATTAGTTATTTTAAAGTTTTTCTCTTTAATCTCCAAAGTTTTGAAACATAATCTCCATAAAGCTCTGGAATGTTTAAACCTATATACATAAGTTCATCTCCACTAAGCACCATATCTTCTCCTATTATTTCATACTCTGAATCCTTATCTAAGGCTGTAAGTTTTAAATTGCTAAAGCTTTCATTTACTAAAGCCCACTGTCTAACATAACTTACAACAACCTCATTCTTATCTTCTGAAATCATCATCCATGCTACTTCATTACTATTAAATGGACTCTTTAATCTATATAAGGTTCCAAATTGCACAGTTTCTCTAATTTCCTTATATAAATTTATTTGTTCCTTTAATTCTTCTTTTTCTTCCTCACTTAACTTAGTTATATCAAGCTCATATCCAAAGTTTCCAGCCATGGCAGATACCCCTCTAGTTTCAAGTGGGGTTATTCTATTAGCTTGATGATTAGGAACTGCTGAGACATGGCATCCCATGGAAATTGGAGGATAAACCATAGAAGTTCCAAACTGTATTTTTAATCTTTCTATGGCATCTGTATCATCACTTGTCCAAGTTTGAGGCATATAATAAAGCATTGCTGGATCAAATCTTCCACCACCACCTGAGCAGCTTTCAAATAATACATTAGGGAATCTACTTGTTATTTCCTCCATAACCCTATATAACCCTAAAATATATCTATGTGCAGTTTCTCTTTGTCTCTCTGAAGTCAATCCTAAAGAACCCACCTCTGTCATATTTCTATTCATATCCCACTTAACATAAGATATATTAGCACTTTCAAGAATTTTGCTAATAGATTCTATTATATAATCACATACTTCTTTCCTTGATAGGTCTAATATTAACTGACTTCTTGCCTGTGATCTAGTTCTTCCTGGAATATGAATACACCAATTTGGATGTTTTTCATAAAGCTTACTAATAGGTGAAATCATCTCAGGCTCAAACCATAATCCAAACTCTAAACCCATATTATTTATATCTTTAGCTAATTTACTAAGTCCACCCTTTAATTTACCCTCATTAACAAACCAATCTCCTAAGGAACTTTTATCATCATTTCTATTTCCAAACCATCCATCATCAAGAACAAAAAGTTCCATTCCTAGATTTGAAGCTTCCTTAGCTATTTCCTTTATCTTAACCTCATTAAAGTCAAAATATGTGGCTTCCCAGTTATTTATAAGCACAGGTCTTACCTTATCTCTATAATTTCCTCTACACAATCTCTTTCTATAAAGATTATGATAAATTTGAGACATGCCATTTAGTCCCTTTGATGAATAAACTAAAACAACCTCTGGTGCTTGAAACTCTTCCTTTGACTCAAGTAACCATTTAAAATCAAAAGGATTTATTCCTATCTGAGCTCTTGCATTTCTATACATGTCAACTTCCACATTAGCTAAGAAGTTTCCACTATAAACTAAGCTAAAACCATAAACTTCTCCATATTCCTCATTTGCATCCTTACTACATAGGGCCATGAAAGGATTTTGAGCATGGCTACTTGCCCCTCTTCTACTTTCAATAGCTTGGGTTCCACTTCTTAAAGGATTTCTAAGAATATGTCTCTCTCTTCCCCAAGATCCTGAAAGCTGAATAAAATCAAATTCATCAGTTGTAAAGTCTACATTGGCACTTAAAACTCTCTCTATATTTATCTTTTCATCACTATTATTCACTATCTTTAAACTTCTTGTAATGGCATCAAAGTTTTCAAAAACATTGTATATTAATATGACTTCTAAGTTTTTTAAAGAATCAACTAAAGTTATTTCTAGAGAAGTAGCCTCTTCCTCACTTTCAACATACACAGCTGGTAAACCTGAAAGTCTTTGCTTTCCTTCATAAATTCTATGTGACTTATATCTTAAATCAGTAGCTGATGTACCATCTTCATATTGAAACTCTAAACTTGGACTTCTTAAATCAGTAGCTCCAAAGGTTGGACACTCCTGAGGTATTAACTCTAACTGAAATCCACTTATATTATCAGTATCAGCTGCAAAACTTCCAAAGCCTCTTCTTCTAAAAAAATACTCTAAGTTATCAGCTTTTAACTTTCTTCCCCAATACAAATGACTTAAATGTCCTGTCTCCATAACCTTCAAAACATAACTTGTATTCTTTGTCCTTAGATGAAAAGTTTTAAAATTCTCATTATAATTTATACTCATAATTCTCATAAAGTTATATATTAACTCTTTCCCCCTATATTAATACTAATATTTTGTATGAACTCTTCTAAATTGATTTTAATGCAAGAACTACCAATAAGTATATTAAAATCACCTGGTTCTACTATCCATGACTTTTCATCTTCACTATAAAATGCAAAAGCTTTTTTATCAAATTTAATATTTATAATTTTACTTTCACCTGGCAATAAAGAAATCTTCTCAAATCCTTTTAATTCTAAAGTAGGTCTTTTTAAGCTTGCTTCAACATCATTAACATAAAGTTGTGCTATTTCAGAACCCTGCCTATTACCTATATTAGTTAATTTAAATGATACTTCAGTGTTTATTTCATCATTTTCTTCAATTACATTTACTCTTATATCATCATATTTAAATTCTGTATAAGAAAGTCCATGCCCAAATGCAAATTGTGGTTCGACATTGTTACTTACAAAGTGTCTATAACCTACAAATATACCTTCATCATATCTTACCTTCTCTCCCCCTGGAAACTCTCCAATACTATGTGCTGGTGAATCCTCTAATTTTTTAGGTATTGTAACTGTTAATTTTCCTGAAGGATTTACGTCTCCAAATAAGACTTCTGCTAAAGCTCTTCCTCCTTCCATTCCATTATAAGAAACTGTAACTAATGCCTTAGACTTATCAGCCCAAGAACTCATATCAACTGGAGAGCCTGCTGTTATAACAACTACAGTATTTGGATTTACTTCTAATAAACTATTTATAATTTCATCTTGATTATATGGTAATGTCATATCAGTTTTATCATTACCTTCACTATCTATATTTATAATCATATCTTCTTCCTTTGATGACTGAAGTGCATTTTGAAATAATGAAAAATCTTCTTTTGTATGTTTTAATCCACCAACAAAAATAACAATATCACTATTTTTAGCTAATTCAATAGCCTCTTCATTTACTGCTCTTCTTTCATTTAAATCATGAGTATATCCCTTAGCATAAGATACTTCTGTATTTCCACCTAATAACATCTTAATTCCCATTAATGGTGTTACTTCATATAATGACTTAACTTCAGCTGATCCCCCTCCTTCTGAATGTCTTATATTAGCATTTTGTCCTATTACAGCAACTTTTTTAACTTTCTTGCTTAAAGGTAAAACATTTTCTTCATTTTTTAATAAAACTACTGCTTCTCTAGCTATATCAAGAGTTTTTTGTCTACTTTCAAAGCTGTTATATTCTCCAATTTTTCTATCTTCAGAGAAAATATTTAATCTATACATCAACTTTAATATTTTTCTAACTTTTTCATCTATTAATTCTTCTTTTACTTCACCTTCTTTAACTGCTTTAATTAAAGGATTAGCAAAGAAATATTCATCAAAATTATCAGTTACAGACATTTCAATATCCATTCCTGCTTCTACAGCTAATTTAGTATCACTAATAGCACTCCAATCTGATATTAATACACCTTCATATCCCCATTCCTTTTCTAATACATCTCTAAGTAACCACTTATTATGAGAGCAATTTAGTCCCCAAAGCTTATTATATGCTGACATTACAGCGTAAGAATTCCCTTCCTTTACAGCTGCTTCAAATGCAGGTAAATAAATTTCTCTAACTGCTCTCTCATCAATTACAACATCTACATTTAATCTTTCAGTTTCTTGGCTATTAACTGCAAAATGCTTTACACATGCCGCAACATCATTTTCTTGTACACCTTTTATATAAGGTACTGCAAGTTGTGATGTTAAGTATGGATCCTCTGACATATATTCAAAATTTCTTCCTCCCAATGGACTTCTAACTATATTAATTCCCGGAGCTAAAATCACATCTTTTCCACGACCTCTAGCTTCTTTTCCTAAAACATTCCCTTCCTCATAAGCTAATTCCCTATTCCAAGTGCAAGCAAGGGCAGAAATAGAAGGTAAATAGGTTACATAATCATCACTATTTCCTACTGGGACCCAACTTGCATTAGGAAATTCATTTCTTACTCCCATTGGTCCATCTGACATATATAATGATGGAATTCCTAATCTTTCTACATTTCCACTTCTAAATAATCCTGCAGCATGAACCATCGCTACCTTTTCTTCTAATCTAAGCTCTGATAGTATTTCTTCTATTTTTTCATAATTTACTTTTTCTTTTTCCATTCCTAAACTACCTCCTAATTTTTTATATAAAACTTAAGAGTTAAAGATTAAGGATAAAGCTCAGCCCAGCTTTATTTTTACTCCTCAAACCTTAACTCTTCTGTAAGAAATATTTATAAGAAAACTCTACTTCTTTCAGTAGCTGAGTATACTAAGGTGTACCTTCAACATACCAAATTTCAAATTTTGAGTTTCACTTAAATATTACAAAGTATTCTATTTGCAGTTGGTATTAACTTAACTCCCTTTTCTGTTAATTCAAATCTTGCACCTTCTACCTTTGAAACCTCTGTAATTCCTCTAAGTATTATTGAATATGAATCTTTAGCTTCAATATTAAATTCAATTGTGTTTTCACTTCTTAATGCCGTAGCACTTAATACTACTTCTCTTTCTTTATTTAATACTTCCACATTAGCTATTTTTCCATCCACCAATTCAAATACTTCTAAAGAAACATCTTTTCCAAAATCATAGTCTGGAACTGTATTATTAGCCCCTACTGCAACTATGCTATTTTCTTTAATCATCATTGGAATGCTCAAATATCCATGCTTTTCAGTTATCCATCTTCCACCTTCATGCTTTTCTCCAGTTATGAAGTTTGTCCATGTTCCATGTGGTAAGTAATATTCTGCAATACCATCTTCATTAAATATTGGTGCTACTAATATTGAATCCCCTAACATATATTGTCTATCTAAATATCTACAAGCCGGATCATTTTGATTTTCTAAAATCATAGCTCTCATTGTAGGAATTCCCTTTGTAGCTGCATCATTTGCTGTTTTAAATAGATATGGCATTATACTACATTTTAAGTTTGTAAAGAACTTAACTACCTCACAAGATTCTTCATCATAAAGCCATGGCACTCTATAAGAAGTACTTCCATGTAATCTGCTATGTGATGATAAAAGTCCAAATGCTGCCCATCTCTTATAAACATCTGGTGTTGAAGTACTTTCAAATCCACCAATATCATGGCTCCAGAAACCAAATCCTGAAAGACAAAGTGATAATCCTCCTCTTAAGCTTTCTGCCATAGATTCATATTCTGATGTACAATCTCCACCCCAATGTACAGGGAATTGTTGTCCACCAGCTGTCGCTGATCTAGCAAAAAGAACGGCTTCATTTTCACCTTTCACTTCTTTAACTACATCAAATACAACTTTGTTATACATTTGTGTATAATAGTTATGCATTTTAACTGGATCAGAACCATCAAAATAAGTACATTCTACTGGTATTCTTTCACCAAAATCAGTTTTGAAACAATCTACTCCCATTTCCATTAAATCTCTTAACTTATCAGCATACCATTTGCAAGCCTCTGGGTTAGTAAAATCTACTATAGCCATTCCTGGTTGCCACATATCCCATTGCCATACATCCCCATTTGGTCTTTTTATAAAGTATCCATTATCTCTACCTTCTTCAAATAATGAAGATTCTTGAGCTATATATGGATTAATCCAAACACAAATTTTTAACCCTTTTGCTTTTAATCTTTCAAGCATAGCTTTTGGATCTGGAAACACCTCATTATCCCATTCAAAGTTACACCAATTAAATCCTTTCATCCAGAAACAATCAAAATGGAATACATGAAGTGGAATATCTCTTTCTGCCATTCCATCAACAAATTGTGTTACAGTTTCTTCATCATAATTAGTTGTAAATGAAGTTGTAAGCCATAATCCAAATGACCATGCTGGTGGAAGTGCTGGTTTACCTGTTAATGAAGTATAATTTTCTAAAACTTCCTTCATATCATCTCCAGTTATAATAAAGTAATCTAAAGTTTCTCCTGGAACACTAAATTGTACCTTTGTAACTAACTCAGAGCCAACTTCAAATGATACTTTTTCTGGATGATTTACAAATACTCCATATCCCTTATTTGTAATATAAAATGGTACATTTTTATAACTTTGTTCTGTACTTGTACCACCATCTTCATTCCAACAATCTATAGATTGTCCATTTTTAACAAATGGTGTAAATCTTTCTCCTAATCCATATACAGCTTCACCAACTGATAAGGACAATTGGTCTCTCATGAAAGTTTCAATTCCTTCATTACTTAAGAATTGCCCGCCCTCTTCTTTATAATAAGCTGAGCTTCTATTTGCACTCTTAGTTAATAATTTATCTCCATTAAAAAATTCCATACTAAAGAAATTTTTATTTATATTAACTTTCAAGTCTCCAGACTTCACTGTAATAATTTCGTCATTTTCAGCTATTTCTGGTTTAAAATTATTATCTTCATATATTTCAAATTCTGGACCATTATTTTTAGTTCCCATATAATGATACGATCTTATTCTTAATACATTTTTCATTGGAGAAGATATTTTATAAGTAATAACTGGTCCTCCAAGAGTATCTCCTCTATGATTTATTCTGTTACATGGAGCATGAAGTGTTAAAAGTTTTTCCTCTATCTTACTACTATAAACTTCTTGTGGACTATATCTAACTATTCCATCTTTATTTAACCAACATCCATTACTGAATTTCATTTTTTTCACTCCTTATGTTTATATAATATTTCTTTATAACTTAATTATAAGAGTTACCTCTGTAATCGTATACCATAAAAATTTTATATATTTTATTGTAATAATTAGTGCTTTATTTTTATCTCTTACTAATTCTCTCCATATTTACAGAATAATTAGTGAAGATATAAAAAAGGAGCATCACTGCTCCTTTTTTCATATTAATTCCATAATTCAAGTCTTTCTTTAGTTAAGTTAGTCATTTGCTCATTTAGGCTATCAACACCATAGCTCTTTAATGTTGCTTGTATTTCATCCCATGCCTTATCAAAATCTTCTGGTTTTCCTAAAATAGCTTGTGTTACTGCTTGTTGAATATAATCATCACATTTTTGTTGAATTATAGCTATATCACTATCACTTGGTATAGTATATTGCCATACTTGACCATGTTTAGAGATTCCTAACTCTTCAGAAGATGGGAACATTTCTGTAAAATCATTCAATCCATATCCAGCTAATGTTTCCTTTTGAGCTTCATTGTAATTTGCTATAACATTATCAATAGTAGTAGTAGTATAAGAGTTGCCAGTTGAATCTACAGCTCCAACTCCTCTTTGTGGGAATGGATATACATAAGCACCTATACCTGTCTTTTTGCCGAAATCAGGATCTGTGTTCTTTTGTTCTTGAACTTCTGGTTTTACTACTCTCTTACCATCTTCCACTGTATAATGTTCACCTTCGATACCCCAGTTTAATAATACTTGTGCTTCATCAGATGCCATCCAATCAAGGAATTCAAATGCTCTTTCTTTGTTTTCACAACTTTCTGAGATTGCAATTCCCCAACCTCCACCAAATCCGTAGTTCTTAAGAGATTGATCTTTATATTCTTCACTTACTGTTACAGGTAATCTTGCATAAGTTGAGCCTGCCTTACCTTCTGAAAGTAATGTCTTTTCAGCATCACTATAATCCCAAGCAGCATCAGATAAACCTACCACTCTTCCTGAAGAAATCTTAGCTTTATAAGTATCTTCTTTTTGAGTAAATGATTCAGGGTCTAATAATCCAATATCATTCATATGATTTAACCATTGGAAGTACTCTTTAATTTCTGGTAACGTAAATTTATAAGTAGTTTCTCCTGTTTCATCATCAACTTTAAATTGACCATCATCTGGAATACCTAAAGCAGCTGATGCTATATTACCAGTAGTAATTAACCATCTCCAGTCACTTGCCATTAATGATAAACCTATTCTTTCTTGTCCATCTTCAGTTGTTGGATTAGCTTCTATATAAGCCTTTATAGCTTCTTCATAATCATAAATAGTATTTATTTCAGGATATCCTAATTCTTTTAGTACATCATGTTGAATTTGTAATGTTCCACCTGGTTCATATACTTCTGCACTAACTCCATAAGTACCTACAGTATATATAGAAGGATCATCTGCACTTGCTCTTAGTCTATCTAATTGATCTCCATATAAGGCTTTTAAATTATCTCCCTTTTCTTCTATCATATCATCAAGCTTAATGATAGCTCCAGCATCAATCAGTTTACCTGTATCCCCTTTAGCATATATTAAATCTGGGTATTCTCCACTAGCTATCATCAATGGAATTGCTTGTGTATCTCCAGCTACTGGATGTGTTATCTCTAATGTTACACCTGTTAATTCCGTTATTTTCTTTGCAACCTCATCAGTAAAATCCCAGTCTTCATTTAAATCACAATTAAAAAATGTTAATGTAATTGGTGTTTTATCCATTCCATCAAGTATTGGCGTATCACTGCTTGATCCTTCAGACTTCTTTCCACAACCTACAAAACAAGTTGCTGTTAAAGTTATCGCCATAACTAATGATAATAATCTACGCTTCTTCATATTTTCTCCCCCTAAATTACACATAATTTTATTTTATTATTTTTTAATGGATAATTCAAAATAAATTATCCTATATTTAACTTTTTACTGCACCTAAAGTCATTCCTGTTACAAAGTACTTTTGCACAAATGGATATACTAAAAGTATAGGAACTGTTGCAACCATTGTAATTGCCATCTTAATTGATTGTGGATTTGACTTACTTGCATTTTGTAATAATGGATTATTAACATCCACATTAGAGCTTGCATTATCAATAATTTTCATTAATTCATATTGTAAAGTTGTCATACTAGCATTTCCTCTAGCATAAAGGTAAGTATCAAACCAACTATTCCATTGCCCAACTGCTATAAATAAAGCTATTGTTGCTATAACTGGTAAACATAGTGGCATTACTATCTTGTAGAAAGTTGTCCAATCATTTGCTCCATCAATTTTAGCTGATTCATAAAGAGCTTCTGGTAAACCATCCATAAATGATCTCATTACTATTACATTAAATGCACTTATTAACCCTGGTAAAATATATACAGCAAAATTATTTATTAACCCTAGATTTTTAACAACTAAGAATTCTGGAATTAATCCACCACTAACATACATTGTTATTATAAATAATAATGTAACTGCTTTGTTAAATATAAAATCTCTTCTACTTAGTGTATAAGCAACCATTGCTGTTGCAATAACTCCTGTAATAGTCCCAATAACAGTTCTTAAAATAGAGTTAAAAAATGCTAATGGCAATTTACTACTTCCGGAAAATACTTGTTTATAATTTGCTAAGGTAAATTCCCTTGGCCATATATATATTCCACCTTTTACTGTATCTGTTGCATCATTTAATGAAACTGCTAATACATTTAGGAATGGATATAAAGTTATTACAATTATGAAACACATTATTATTGTAAGTACTATATCAAAAACTGCTATTTTCTTTCTTTTCTTTCTCATATTTTCCTCCTTACCTAGACCAATAAATTAATTAATCTAAACTAATCTTTAATTTCTAACTTAATAAACTTCCTTCTCCATCATTGAATTTTTTAGACATTTTATTTGCTATAAAAATTAATACGATTCCTACAACAGATTTAAATATACCTATTGCTGTACCAAATGAATATCTAAACATTCCAATACCATAGTCTAATGCATACTTATCAATAACTAATGATTTACTTGCAACTATCGGATTACCAAGTAACATTTGTTTTTCAAATCCTATATTTATTAAATTACCAATGCTCATTATAAGAAGCACTAATACTGTACTTTTTATAGAAGGTAATGTTATACTAAACATTTGTCTAAATCTTCCTGCACCATCAACTTTAGCAGCATTATACAATTCTGGATCTATGGCTGTCATTGCTGCTAAATAAATTATTGCATTCCATCCCATTTCCTTCCATACATCAGATGCTGTAACTACTCCCCAAAACATACTTGGTGTAGACATAAATTGTATTGGATTGTCTATTAAATTAAACTTCATTAATATTTCATTAACAATTCCTGATGATGATAACATATTTGTAACTAAACTTGCTGCAACAACCCAGGATATAAAGTGTGGTAGATAAGAAATTGTTTGTGCTGTTCTTTTGAATTTAGAAGATCTTATTTCATTTAATAGTAATGCAAATGTTATTGAAGCTATTGTTCCAAATACCAGTCCTAAAATACTCATTCCTAAAGTGTTTTGAAGAGCTTGATAAAACTGATCTTCCTTAAATAATGTTATAAAGTGCTTAAATCCAACCCATGTTTGATCTAAAAATCCATTTTGGGGTTTATAATCTTGAAATGCCATTGTCCATCCAGCTAATGGAAGATACTTAAATATTATTACCCATATAACAAATGGTAATGACATTGCTATTAAACATTTTTGTTTCTTAATATTATTCCAAGTAATTTTTCTTTCTTTAGGTTTCTTAACTTCCTTTTTTATTTTTTTTGTAGTATTAACTTTTTCTGTTACTTGCACCATTTATTCCTCCATTCCCTTAAGTTCTGTTGATACTATTATTTTAGTCTCTCTACCATTTTCTAGATACCTATAAAAATGTATATGTTTTCATATAAAAATTAGAGTATTCTATCAGAAAATACATTTAAAATTTAATATATTACATTTACATCAAATTTTTTATGATAAACCTGTTAACAAATTATGGTATTGCTTTTAAACCATTTATATTAACATTTATTTAGACTACATTAATAGGAGGTTTATTTAATGACACAATATATATATAAGAACTCTACATTATCATTAGGGGTAAGAGTAAATTCTCTAATTGCTTTATTAACTTTAGATGAAAAAATTTCACTCTTACCAACTAGACAAGCTGCAATTAAAAGATTAAATATTAATGAATATAGTGTTGGTGGAGAAGCTGCACATGGTGTTGTTTCTAATACAGGTCCATCAACTGTATTTCCACAACCCCTTGGGCTAGCTTCTACCTTTGATGAAAAACTATTAGAAAAAATAGGTTCAGTAATAGGTGATGAAGCCAGAATTTATTATGATAAATGTAATAGAAGGCATGGCTTAACCTTATGGGCTCCAACTATAGATATGGAACGTGATCCTCGTTGGGGAAGAACTGAAGAAGCTTATGGAGAAGATCCTGTTTTAACTGGTAAACTCTCTTCTAGTTTAATCAAAGGTATGCAAGGCTATGATGATTTCTATCTTAAATTAGTCCCTACTCCAAAACACTTTTATGGAAATAATAATGAAGAAGGTAGAATTTATTGTTCTTCTAGTATTGATAAAAGAAATAAAAATGAATACTACTTAAAGGCTTTTAAACCTGCATTTGTAGAAGGAAAAGCTAAGTCAATGATGACAGCATATAATTCTATCAATGGAACACCTTGTATATTAAATAAAGAAGTTCAAGATATTGTTAAAGATACTTGGGGATGTGATGGATTTGTAGTTTGTGATGGTGGTGACTTCTCTCAAACTGTTGACTATCATAAATATTATAAAACTCATGCTGAAACTATAGCTAGTGCATTAAAAGCTGGGATTGACTGCTTTACAGATGATGCTGAATTAGTAATAAATGCAGCTAAAGATGCATTAGCTAGAAATCTTATAACTGAAAATGATATTAATAAGGCGATATCAAATATATTAAAAATTAGATTTAGGCTAGGAGAATTTGATGATGATTCTTTAAATCCATATGCAAATATATCCCCTGAAAAACTTTGCTCTAAATCTCATAGTGAACTTTCCTTAAAGGCTTGTTTGGAATCAATTGTACTTCTAAAAAATAAAAATGATATTCTTCCACTTAAAGAAGATAAAATTAATAGTATTGCCATTCTAGGTCCATTAGCTAATGAAATATATAAAGATTGGTACTGTGGAACACCACCTTATAAAGTAACACTATTAGATGGAGTAAAAAATAAATTAATTAATAAAGATATTAAATTTCACAATGGAAATGATATTGTTAAATTATCTATTGATAATGAACCCTTATTTAACAATAATTTTGAAATGTGCAATTGGGGATTTGGTAGTATTACTTTAAAAGATACTTATAGCAATAAATATTTAACTCTTGAAGAAGATGATAATAAAATCTCCTCTTCTGCAGATGAAATATGGGGATGGTTTGTAAAAGAAGTTTTCAAATGTAATGATATATCTGATAACAACTTTACTTTAAGAACTTGGGATAACGGAAAAATTTCCTTTAATAATGGATTACTAAATAAAAATATTAATGAAAATAATGATATTATATTAAATAAAGAAATTATTGAAGATGGTATAAAAGAATGTATAAATCTTGCTGCTAATAGTGATGTAGCTATAGTTGTTGTTGGAAATCACCCATTAATTAATGCTAAAGAAGAAATAGATAGAACTGATTTAATTTTACCTCCATCTCAAGAGGAGTTAATAAAAAGTGTATATTCCGTAAATCCAAACACAATTGTAGTGATGATTAGTAGTTATCCCTTTTCAATAAATTGGTGTAATGATAATGTTCCTGCAATTCTTCATTGTACTCATGGTTGTCAAGAACTTGGAAATGCAATAGCTCAATGTTTATTTGGAAATTATAACCCAGCTGGAAGATTACCTATGACATGGTATAAATCAATAAATGATCTACCCTCTATTATGAATTACGATATTATAAATAGTAATTCAACATATATGTATTATAAAGGTGAACCTCTTTATGAATTTGGATATGGATTAAGTTATACAAATTTTAAATATAGTAATTTAGTAATTAGTTCTAATAAAATTAGTAATAATAAAGAAATTAAAATTGATTTTTTACTTGAAAATATAGGTCCTTATGAAGGTGATGAAGTTGTTCAACTTTATGTTTCATTAACTTCAAGTAGAGCCAAACGCCCAATTAAACAACTAGTAAATTTTAAAAGAATACATTTAGATAAAAATGAATGTAAATGGGTTACTTTTAAATTAAATAGTAGTGATTTAGAATATTTTGATGTTTCAAGTAACAACTTTATTTTAGAAAGTGGCACATGTTCAATCTTAATAGGTAGTTCTTCAAAAAATATTAAATTAAAAAAAGATATAAATATTATAGGTGAAACCTTAAAACCTAGAAACTTATCATATTTAACTAAAGCTGAAGATTATGATAGTTGTAGTAATATTATTTTAGATGAATGTAGTTTAGGTGGAACCTGTATAACAACATCTAAAAATACTATATCTTGGCTAAAGTTTTCTGATGTTGATTTCAAGAACTATTCTAACTTATCTATAGAAGCTATTTTTAAATCTATATCTAATATAGAAATACGAATTGACAGTATTAACGGAGACATTTTAGGTAATTTAGAAATTACAACTGAAAAAATTAAAGATAATTGGGATACCTATATTTGCAAATTAAAATCTCTAAATTCTATAAATGATTTATATTTATTGATTAATGGAGATTGTTTAATTAACTCATTAAAGTTTATCTAAACTTATAATTAAAATATCATAAAAATTAAAGATATAGGTTAAGAAAACATTTAATAAATTCCTTAACCTATATCTTTTTTATTAATTTGAGTATTTCTCTTTTAAAGCTACTTCTACATCCCTTAAAATCTTCTCTTCCATTCTTAAAATTAAATAGCAAACAGCACTAGCTCCAAACAAAGTAGCTATTAATGATATACTTGTAAAATTAACAATTGCTATTCCTATAATTATTAAAGAAATATTAGTTAGTGTTATATAAAATTTCTTAAAAACTAACTTAATAGATATTATAAATAAGTCTATTGTTTTAGCATTTATTCTTGCTAATATAGGATATATATATAAGCTTATTGCCCCCATAAATATGGCTAAAACTATAAATATATAAGAAATTGTTTTCATATTAATTGAAAAAAAGTATCCAATATCTATATAAGAAATCATTAAAACTATATTTATTATTGCAGCTATAAATATCCCTTGTGCAAAATTCATTTTATAAAAATGAAAATAATCCCTAGTAGCCCCTTCTTGCTTATCCTTAATTAATCTTCCTGTAACAGAAAACATAGTGGATAATGCTGGCCCTACTAATATTCCTACAAATGTTAAAATAGGAATAGATAAATTTTCACCTGCAATAAAAAAATAAATTATAAATGGTGAAATAGTTAGTAAAAACCATATATTCGTTATAAATAAATACATAACCTTACTAGTTAGTAAATAAATTCTATTATCACAAGCTTCTCTACAATTTGCCATATATTCACACCCTTTTTAGTATACTAAAAACTCTTATTATCTCTATTAATTTTAAATTATACTAAGTTTAAATTTCTATTTATACATTAAATATTATATACAAAATACCCTTAGAATTAGTCATTATAAACATAAAGGTTGAAAACTATATTACTATAATTTTCAACCTTTATATCCTAATTACTATTTAAATCTAAATAAAAATTTGCTTCTGTTAATTTTTGATATGGCGCTACCCAAAGAGCTGCTATACCAAGAGTTAATATAGAAACTAACCACCATCCTATAAATGTTAAATTTAAATAAAATAAATCCCACTTATGTCCATTCATTAATTTAACACTTTCATTTATACACTGTGTTATTGATTTACTTGGATCCTCTGACAATATATAAAATGCTTGTGAAAACATAAGTGATACTATTATACCAGGTACTATAAATAATAAACTTCCTGCTAAAACAGCTAGCGTTATTAAAATATTTAATCCCAATGTTTTCAAGTAAATATTAAAGCTTGAAAATAATGTATTAAATCTAGGTTCTCGCCTCTTAGTTGCCATATCCAATAAAAACCTACACAATCCAACTGATATAACTCCACCTAATAATAAAGTAATTAAATCTAAAGAGTATGATACTCCATCCATACCTAGCTTAGAAGCGACCTTATATCCCATCTCTACTTGTAATATTATATTAGAAACCAACACCGTACCTATTGCTACTGCCCAATTACCTCTTAACTGTTCCTTTGCTCTCCCTTTTAATTCTGCTGTATCCACAGAATCACCTCCTATATTTTATTATGAAAATATGTTGATATTTGTTAATATTATTTTTCATACTCGTACATATAATAATTGCATTCATTCATTCCTAAATTGGAATATGTATTTTGCGCTAAATAATTTTCTCTCTCAACATATAATCTTATTCCACATATATTTTCATCTTTATCACACATATTCTTTATATAAGTATATAATGCTTTAAATACTCCCATTCCTCTATTTTCTTTATTTACATAAACACTTTGCACCCATAAAAAAGTTCCATTTCTCCAATCACTCCACTCATAAGTATACATGATTTGTCCAACAACCTTACCATCTATCTCACAAACATGATAAACACCCTTACTTTCATCTTCAATTAACCTTTTCACACCATTAGTTAAAATACTCATATCAAGACTTTTATCTTCCGTTTCAAATGCAAGATTATAATTATATTTAGCTATAATACTTACATCACCTAATGTTGCTCTTCTTATTTTCATCTTAACCTCTCCTAAAGAATTATTCTCCAAATATATCTCTATAGTACCATAACCCTTATATATTGTTAATATTTCTTATATAAATACATTGATCTTATTAATAAGTCTATACAAGAAAAAAGTATAAAGAAATCATACTAAAATTTCCTTATACTTTTTATTTTTCTATTTCATCTTCTTTAATGTATTCCTCATATTTTCTAAAGCATCTTTAAACTTCTCTTTTGCTTCTCCTCCAAGATCTTCAATTTCATTAATCACATTGCTAATTTCATCGCCTATTTCTTGTGAAAGTCTTCCTTGTTTAATCTTTTTACTGATTTGATTTACTTTTTTCTCAAGTTTTTCAAAAGCCATAATTAAAACCTCCAATGCCTATAAATAATTTTATATAATTATTTTATCCATTTTATATTTTAAAATACCTTTGGTCACTTTGATAACCTTTACAAAATTGTATTGTTTTAAATTAACTCTCTAAGTAAATCCATCCTAACTTCATATAACTCAGTAGAATCTTCTTTTAAATAATTCCAATAGTTTTTATTTTCCCTTAAATCACTCAATAATTTATTTATCTTACTATTGCTAATTTCATTTTCTTTAGCCAATAAACCTATAGTTAATATAAAAGTTCCGCACTCTTCATCCTCTTCAAGCAAATTATCATTATTAAAAATCACTTCATTCATTGCATCATTTTCATCCATTCCCTGGTCTAAATAATCTTGAAACTCATCTCTTATATCAACAGCTAAATCATCATCATAAATATCTAATCCCCATACTCCCATAAAAAATCAAATCCTCCATACATCTTTTTATACTTTTTAAATATTATATGAAACTATATTTTATAAAATTCATGATATCTATTTCTTTATTTAAAAATAGAGACGTATTTTTTACGCCTCTACTATAATGATTATTGCCTAAATATATATGCCTTTATTACTCCAAAAAACTCTCGTACATAAAATACTAATGCTGAAGCCTTATGTGATGGTGCTGGATAACCATAAGTATTAAATC
>OKWQ01000254.1_pt1 | contig 23826 bp, 19 predicted proteins | sample 1607071 | NCBI WGS metagenome assembly OKWQ01 (sample SAMN07501039, study PRJEB24779) | human gut metagenome
ACCTAAAACTGGATGAGTTGGAGGTACTAATTGTTGTATCTTTTGGATTACATTAGCCATTTTATAAACTGCATTTATACCTTTTTCTGGATTAGCAGAGTGAGCTGGTTTACCAAAAGTTTCTACTACTATTTCTCCTCTACCTCTTTGACCTATCTTTAGGTTTAATTCTGAAGATTCACCTATTACAACATAATCAGGTTGAACAGCCTTACTTATCTCTCTAGCTGAAACACCTTCAAATATTTCTTCATGAACAACACCTGCTACATACAATTCACCTTCAAAGTCTTTGTTAGTATCTTCTGCAAAATATGAAACAGCAGCCATCATAGCACTTACTTGACCCTTCATATCAGAAGTTCCTCTACCATATATTTTCCCATCTACTATTCTCGCTTCAAAAGGAGGAACACTCCATTTACTTGCATCTGGAACTGGAACTGTATCTATATGCCCGTCAAATAATATTTTTTTACCTGGTTTATTTCCTTTTATACATCCTACTATATTTCCATATCTATCTCTTGACCAACTATCAAAACCTAGTAAAGCAAAATTTTCTTCTATAGCTTTTACTACGTTTTCTTCTTGACCTGAATAACTAGCATTTCTTATTAAGTCTTGGCATACTTCAGTTAATTGTTTTTTTCTTGTTTCATTTAACATTTTGATATTCCCCCATATAATTTTTAATTTGTTGACGTTTTATTTTGATATTTCACTTTTTTAATTTATTAGCATTTCACTTAATCTATTGATTTTTTATTTCTTTATATTTTATTTATTAAATTTTTATTTAGACTTTATTTTAATTTTATTTGGTTTTATTTAATTTTATTTAGTTTTTATTTTGAATTTTTCATTTGCTTTACTTTTTCATTTATTTATATTTTTCATTTGTTTTAGTTTTTATTTTATTTAAAGTTTTCACTTATTTAAGTTTTTATTTTCCTTAAATTTTTCATTTATTTGTTAAGTTTTTCTTTTCCTTAAGTCTTTTATTTACTTTGGCATTCACCATTCCAAACTATATCTCTATATTTATCAGGGTCAGTATCTCCTTCTGTACTTATTAATAATACTTTAGAGTTCTCATCTAGTTTCAAAGCTTCTCTTAAGTCTTTTAAATCTTCACTTTCAAGGATTGAAACTAATGCTCCAGTTGTAACTGCTCCAGATTCTCCAGAGATTACTTTCTCATCTCCTCTTAGAGGGTTTCCTAATATTCTCATACCTTTAGCAGATACCCAGTCTGGTGCTGAAACGAATGCTGATGAATAATTTTTTAACACTTCAAAACCTATAGTGTTTGGTTCTCCACAAGCAAGCCCTGCCATTATAGTTGGCATATCTCCTCCAACAAATCTTGGTTTTCCATCTCCAGCTTCTGCTGATTTATAGTAACAATCAGCCTCATCAGCCTCTACTACTACTGTTATTGGGCATTCATCATATATTGAAGCAACATACCCTTGAACTGCACCAGCAAGTGAACCAACTCCTGCTTGAACAAATACGTGTGTTGGTCTATCTACTCCATATTCTTTTAATTGTTCTATAGCTTCTTTAGCCATAGTTCCATATCCTTGCATTATCCATGCTGGTATTTCTTCATATCCGTCCCACGCTGTATCTTGAACCATTACTCCATGGTCATCAGCTTCTGCATAATCATTAGCTAATCTTACTGCATCATCATAGTTTAAGTCTGTTATACTAGCATCTGCACCTTCTCCTTTGATTTTATTTAATCTAAATTCAGAAGAACCTTTTGGCATTAATACAACAGATTTTTGACCTAATTTATTAGCTGTCCAAGCAACTCCTCTACCATGATTTCCATCTGTGGCTGTAAAGAAAGTTATTTCTCCTAATTTTTCTTTTATTTCTTTTGAAGTTAATTTATCATACCCTAACTCAGATATATCTGTATTTAATCTTTGAGCTAAGTATCTACCCATAGAGTAAGAACCACCTAAAACTTTAAATGCGTTTAAGCCAAATCTATAAGATTCATCTTTAACATATATTCCGCTTACGCCTAGTAATTTTGCTAAGTTATCTAATTTAACTAAAGGAGTCTTTTCATATTGTGGAAAGCTTTCATGAAAAGCTTTAGCCTTTGCAATTTCTTCATCTTTTAAAAATTCAATTCCTTTTTCTTTTTCCTCTGATTTAGGTAAGTTATTTAATTTCCATTTTATTTCTCTCATTTATTTTATATTCCCCTTTCAAATTTTTCGGTGTCATTTTAATTTTTTATCTTTGTGCCTTATAGCAAAGCAATTACCGTGCCAATATTATTTATTCTAAAAACAATTTTTTTATGTTGGAATTACATACTTTTATAAAATTTCTTTAAAGTTTATAAATTTTGAGTGTGAAAAATAAGATTTATAAAAGAAAAAATTCTCATATTGGGAAATTTTTATCAATACGAGAATTATCAATTCGAGAAATCGTTTATTTATCTTAATTCTTCCTTTATTATGCTCTTATTTTTTATATGTCTATTGTTTTGTCAGATATATTACTACTTTTATTTTCTATAAATATATGGCTATAACCTTCTTACGCACAAACTCTATAAATTTATATACTTTATATTCTTTATTACCCAAATATTCTTTATTACCCAAAGCCTCCAAAATGGCTTAAATCTTTTCATAGCTTCTTACAGAAGTTTACATGGTCGTCCCCCCAATAAGCAAAAGTGCAATATGTGTACCATTGTGCCCTACTTGCGACTATTGAGCTGTCGAAATTCGCAACTTCGCATTTATCTGATGAAATGCACTATACAAAATATTCATAACATCCACAACAGAGTTAAAGTTACCTATTCATATTCACTGTAAAAATTTCTTCCACAGGAAATGTAATTTTAACCAATCCTATTGAGACAAACTCACCACTTATTTTTTTGAACTCACGCAGTAATACATCACTTGCCCGAAAAAAAGCCTCACTTTCATCATCTCCAGTAAGTGCTATTGTGCAATGGGGTACCCAACGATTGGGGTGGTACCATTCCCAACCATTTGAATCAAAATCTTGTAGTACCTCATATAATTCTCTCTGAAACTGATACATACTGCTATTCATTATAGGTGATACAAACACCGTTTTAGTATCATTAAACATGCCTACTGAACCAATGTAAGCAGGTATTACCTTATGGTTTTGTGCAAACCCCTTTAGCTTGTCTATGCAACAAGCCTCATCCACATCATTGAAACAAGCCAAAGTAAGATGAGGTCTTGTTTTCCATTCTAAGTACTTCGTACTAATTTTTTCATCAGCGATTTTTTTAGATAAATCAAAAAGTTGCTTTTCCGTTTTTTTATCATAATACAGCTCTATCGCATATTGCATAATAACACCTCCACCATAAAGTAAAAATACCTATCTATAAAAACACACAAATACCTATCATTTTAATATTATATTACTACTGTTCCTCTTCCAATTTTCTATATAGTGTAGCCAAACCTATGCCTAAGTCTTTTGCTATCTTCTTCTTCGTCTTTGTATCTCTTCCATACTTATTCAACAACTTGTTTATGTAAGTCAACTCTAATTCTTTAATTGAAAGTATCCTTTCTTGATTCTCTACTATCCCTCCAACTATATCATCTTCAAATATTATATTTACATCCTTATTTTTATAAATATTTCCATTAATATTATAATAGTTTAAAATATCTAATGGAAGCATATCTTTATATATTATTCCATCATCTCCAACCAAATTCATCATATATTCAACTGCATTTTCCAGTTCCCTTATATTTCCCGGCCAATTATAGTTAATCAACATATTCATTACATTTTCTTCTATTTTATTTAACTGAATACCTAATTCTAAAGAATATTTAGAAGCAAACTTCATCATTATTGCCTCAATATCATCCTTTCTTTCCCTAAGAGGTGGCAAATTTATAGGAATTACATTCAATCTATAGTATAAATCATCCCTAAACTTACCTTCATTTACTAATTTCAATAAGTTTTTATTTGTAGCAGCAATCACTCTTATATCTAAATCTATAAGTTTATTTGACCCAATTCTCGCAAATTTTCTCTCTTGTAAAACTCTAAGTAACTTTGCTTGTAAAGGCATTGACAAATCTCCTATTTCATCAAGAAATATAACACCTTCATTTGCAAGTTCAAATTTACCTACTTTCCCTCCACTACTAGCTCCACTAAATGCACCTTTTATATAGCCAAATAGCTCACTTTCAAGGAGATTTTCTGGAATAGCAGCACAGTTTATCGCAATAAATGGCTTGTTCCATCTGCTACCTTCAGCATGTATAGCCCTAGCAATTAGCTCTTTACCCGTACCACTTTCCCCAGTTATAAGTACAGTTGAATTTGACTTTGCTAATTTCTTAGTTCTCTCTTTTACTTTTAACATTGCTTCTGAATTTCCAATTATAGACTCTATATCACTATTTCCCCAGCCACTATTCACTTTTCCATGTCCTTTATGATTGATATATGTCTTGTCAAATATTATTATTTTGTCGTATTGATTTATATATGGATATACCGGAATTATTTTGGCATTTATATTATAAATTTTGTTATCAATATCAATTTCTAGTAATTCATGTCCATTTGAGGAAGATTCAACAGATACTATATTTACTATATTTTCTATTATATTTTTATCTATATCTAATTTTTTTAGAGCTATATTGTTTATATAAGATATTTTGCTATTTATGTCTAGTATTATAACGCCTTTTTCAACATTTTCAATGATTTCTATCATCATATCCATTTTTCTACTGCTATTTTTTGACGCTTCATGTTCTTCTATTTTCATAGAAATTAAATCGCATATATGATTGACAAATTTTAAATAATTATCTATTTTTGCACTTATTTCTACTTTTTTAGTTTTATCTGTGCTAATAGCACCAATTACTCCTATAGTTCGATTATTATACTTTATTGGAACTGCTATTATTACTTTATTTAGGCATTTCATGTAATGGGAACATTCTATACAAAGCTGATTATCACATATATCCAATACGACTAATTCCTGACCTGTCTGTATAACATTGTCATAAATAAAGCCCTCAGTAACAACGCTTTCATTTATCTTTGATTTATACAGACCTGTACCACTAATTCTTATTAATCTATCGTCAACTATTTCAATATCTACATCTAACACACTAGCTACTGTTTCAGTGTATTTTATCATTTCTTGTTGAAATTCTTTTAATTTACTTAACATAGTTTCCCCCATTAGAATTTAATTTACCAAATTATCAGTTTAGCTATATTTTAACATATAGTCACTCTTTAAAATATATATAAAACATTACTTATTTATATATTTGCGTTAAAACAGACAATATTAATTTATAAAAAGTTTGTTTTATATAGTAACCTTAATTATAATATGCAGACAATAAAATAAATCACAATACAATAATAAAAAAAAGCTTTCCTCATATAACAAATATATTTTTGACATAAAAATATACATTATATGAGAAAAGCTCAATAGTTAAATATTTAGATAGATTTTTATATAGACTTTTTTAATATAAACTTTTTTAATTGTAGACTTTTTTTATTAGTTTTTAATTTTTATTAGTTTTGTTATTGGTTTTATTGTTATAATACTTATAATACTGCCATTGCTTCAATTTCTAAAACTGCATCTTTTGGTAATTGAGCAACTTGTACACATGACCTTGCTGGTGGATTTTCTTTAAAATATGTAGCATATACTTCATTAATATCATTAAAATCCTTTAAATCTTTTACGAATACTGTAGTCTTAAATATTTTATCCATACTTGTACCAGCTTGTTCTAATATTGCTTTTACATTATCTAAAGAAGCTTTTGTTGCTTCTTTTGGGTCAGATACTAACTCGCCAGTCTTCATATCTATTGGAAGTTGACCTGATGTAGAAACTATGTTTCCAACTTGAATTGCTTGAGAATATGGTCCAATTGCTCCTGGAGCTTTCTCTGTAGCTATTACTACTTTTGACATGACTTCACCTCCTATTATTAAGTTATATTTACAGGAAAATAAAATTTCCTAAACACCAATATTAATACGAACCTTTAGATTAAACTTCAAATCTAAAACTTCAAATAATCAATACTTAGATGATTATGTTTATTTGTGTCTTGTTAACTTTTATTAAAGCAATTAACGTGCCAAACTTTATTTATATATAAAATTTTGTGAAGTCATTCAAAATAGTTACTTCTGAATTTTTTCGTAAAAAAACGCTCTAAAATTACTTTTTTATGATGTCAATTTTTTTCTCATATCTAGAAATTTACCAACATGAGAATTCTTGTTTTGAGAATTTACAGATTAAAGTTATTTTTTAACCTTAAATTCTGAACCTCCCATGACTAAAGTCACAGGGTTCCTGCTTCATAGAATTTTGCATAATCAAGTTATTACATATGAAAGAACTATAGTTGACAATCCCACTATTATAAATAATAAAACCTTTACCCATACCTTATTTACCCTAGTTATCATAGAGCCTATTGAAAATATAACAGCTAAATATAATAATAACCAAAAAATTATCAATATCTACCACTGTTGCTGAAAATCCAAAAAACTACCTTTTGATAGTATTACTTAACAATCTAATTAATCTCATAATAAATTTACAACTTATAAATAAATTGTTATATTGGCCGTATCTCAACAACTTTCTCCTTTCCTAGTTTTAAATCTTTTATAGAATTGTACCACGTCTAAGTAAATTTTCATACTATTAAGTCTTATTTCTAATAAATCATTAGCTCTCATTCTATGCCCAATAATGTAAGATTGCAGTAATTTTATTGATTTTCATAGTTTTATTTAATATACTTATATTAATTATTTTCATATGAAATTATTATTTATATAGGGGGATTTTTTTAATATGAGCAAAAGTGAATTAACAGCAGAAACAACAGAAGAAATGTTAGAAGTACTAAGTGGTAAAGATTATGATATTGCATGTCATTTACATGAACTTGGTAAATCATTAGATTGTAAAATTGAACCAAAAACAGGTGCTCGTTCTTACAAAATAGTATATTCAACTAAGAAACCAAAACGTAGCTTATTTACTATTGAATGTAATGAAAAAAAATGGAGAGTTAAAGCAAATCTTTTTCATCTAAATACATATAAAGATGCTGTGGAGGAATGCTCTAAAACTATTAAAGATAGTATAACTAAAACTCGTACTTGTAAGAAATGTAATTCAAAGTGTATTGGAGGTTCTTCGTTTGAATTAGATGGAAAGTCTTACCTGACTTGCATAGGAAGTGGTCATTATTTTGCAAATATGGAAGAAATGGATTGGGAAAACCTAGAAAAATTAATTACTAAAGAAAATAATATTATGCAGGAATCTGTATAGTTTTTTAAGGGTAATTATTAAAATATATGAGCAACAACAGATACTTAAATAGGCATAAAAAAATAAAGGGTATAATAAGGATATAGAATAAAAATAAATGATATAGCACAAAGAGGCTGTCTCAAAATACAGATAAGCCTCTTTTTATTGTTGAAATGATAAGAATATATTCAATTTTATACAATTTTATACAAACATACTACGCCAACTTACCCATTTCATATGCCTGTTTCATTGCCTTACTTCCCTTAATATCACCCACATTCCAAGCACCTACACCATATACTATACCTTTTTCCTTAGAGCCATTTAGACATGATGTAAATCCTCTAAATCCTTCTATTGTTCTTTCCATATCAGCCACATTTTCATCTGCTGCTGTAACGATAAAATAGAAATCTTTATCACAAATTTCAGTATATCTAGAGCAAGTTCTATCAATCATAGTTTTCATTTGCGCATTCATAGTATAAAAATAAACTGGAGTCGCTAAAACAATCACATCTGCCCCAATCATTTTTTCAAGAATTTCTCCCATGTCATCTGTCTGTGAACAATTTGCTTCTTTTTCATAACAAGCACCACATCCAGTACAATAGTTAATATCTTTATCTTTTAAAAATATCTTCTCCACTTGATTTTTAGATTCTAATACCCCTTGTATAAACTGGTCACACAATAAATCAGAATTTCCACCTTTTCTAGGACTAGCTGATACTATTAATACATTTTTACTCATAAGATACTGCCTCCATTTTCTTATTTCTACTGCTCTTTAATACTTTTTCTTTCTCAATAATACCTTCTTCATATCTATCAATCTTAAAATTTAATCGTTCCAAAGTTTTTTGCATTTCTTCTATTCTTTTTGCTAGTTGGTTTCTCTGCTCTATTAAAAGTTCTTTTCTAGCTTTGATAGTACTGCTCCCTTGTTGAAACATAGCTACATACTCAATTAATGTCTCAATAGAAAGACCTGCACCTCTCATACACTTTATGAAATTAACCCACTCACAATCTTCTTCTGTAAAAGACCTAATTCCACTTTTATTTCTATTTACAGGTGGTATTAAACCAATTCGTTCATAATATCGTAAAGTATCCGCTGAAAGCTCGTATTTTTTACTAACTTCTGAAATCGTCATACATATCTTCTCCTCTTGATATTGTATAGATTGAATTATTTCTCAAAGGTTTCTGCTACATTCTTTAAAGCATCTATAATTTTAATGTGTTGAGGACAGCTTTCTTCACATTGTTTACATTCAATACAATCTGAGGCCTTTCCATAAGTTTTAGTATAATTATTATAGTAGACCATCTGTGTTGAAAATCCAGTATTAAGAGCTTGTTTTTCTGCATTGTACAACGCAAAATAGTTTGGAATAGCGATATTTTTTGGACAGCCTTCTACACAATACTGACAGGCAGTACAAGGAACTAAAATTGATTCGTTGATAATCTCTACTGCTTCATCTATAATATTATATTCCTCTTGTACGAATGGTTTGAAATTTTGCATATATCCTGTATTGTCTAATAATTGTTCCATATTTGACATCCCACTTAAGACCATCATAACATTATCTTTACTTGCTGCAAAACGTATTGCCCAAGATGAAATTGACATATCTGGATTGTAGTCATTCAATAATTTCTCTGCTTTTTCTGGTATCTTTGCAAGTGTACCTCCTTTTACTGGCTCCATAACAATTACAGGCTTATTATGCTTCTCTGCCACCTCGTAGCATTTTCTAGATTGTATGCTTTCATTATCCCAATCTAAATAATTAATCTGTAATTGCACGAAGTCTACTTCTGGATGCTCACTCAAGACTTTATCCAATAATTCTGCACTATCATGAAAAGAAAAACCAATATTCTTTATTTTTCCTTCTTTTTTCTTTTCTTCAATAAACTTAAAGCTATCAAATTTTTTAGCTACTTCATAATGTGACACGCCTATATTGTGTAAAAGATAGTAGTCAAAATAGTCTACACCACATTTTTCTAATTGCTCATTAAAAATGGTTTCTTGCTCTTCTTTTTTCTTTAAAGCCATTAATGGAAGTTTTGTAGCTATAGTAAAACTCTCTCTTTTGTGTCTTTTTACTAGAGATTCTCTAAGTGCTATCTCACTTTTTCCCATGTGATACACATAGGCCGTATCAAAATATGTAAATCCCCTTTCTAGAAAAGTGTCTACCATTTTATTTAAATGTTCCATATCAATAGTTGTAACATCATTTTCATCTTTTATTGGTAAACGCATTAATCCAAATCCTAATTTTTTTGCCTCCATTGTTTTACTTCCCCCTTTAAAACTTGTTTGTTTTTTCTCTCTACTTTAACTATTCTTACAAGTATATAATTCTTGTATAATTATACTTTACTACTTGGAGTTAACTTCAAGTCAATAGATTTTTTTATTTTTAAGACAAATATTATAAAAATACAGTTCTTTAATATTAATCCATTACATGTTTCTTTCACCCTCCAATTATCAAACTTCACAAACTCCAACATGTAAAGAAATATATACTTTAAGAAATTCAGTCCATTAATATTACTACAAATACTTTTTAGATATGTTTAAAAAGAAATTTCACCTAAAAGATTTAGAAAAGATTTAGAAATAGGTCTTGTGTCTATTTTAAAATATATAAAACAGTAGTAAAGACTTATTTATAAGATAAAAAATGAATAGTGTATACCCTTTTTAAAAAGTTTTTTCCTTTTTATATTTGTGATACAATGTTAAATATAAAAAGGAAAATTTTGTATTAAAGAAATCTTATTTGTTGATTTTGTAACTTCAAACTCAGTATCAATTTGATTTTAAGATTATATTTTATTAAGTATGCTAAATAACAAATTTTTAAAGATTGTGAGGTAAAAATATGAATAAGAAAAATTTAGCTATATTAATATCAGGTATGATGTTTTTTTCTAGTTCTTCAGCAATTTTTGCAGACAATACTACAAAGCAAGAAAGATTAATAGGTAAAACAAGATATGAAACAGCAGTAGAAGTAAGTAAATTGGGATGGGTTCAATCAAAAACAGCCATTATAGTTAATGGTAATTCTATTCAAAGTGCGCTTTGTGCAAATCCATTTGCTAAGCTAAAGAATGCACCTATACTTTTAGTAAACAACAACAGTATTGAAAATTCAACTAAGGCTGAGCTTAAAAGGCTTGGTGTAGATAATGTGTACATTGTAGATAGTGGAAATAGCATTTCTTCTAAAGTAGAAAATGAAATAAAATCACTTAACATAAAAATAAATAAAATAGTAGGAAACAATATATATGAAATGTCTACAAATGTACTTAAAGAAATAGATAAGATAAAAAAGGTAGAAAATGTTGCAGTTGTAAATGGACTAAAGGGACTATCTGATGCAGTTAGTATAGCTTCTCCAGCAGCAATACATAATATGCCTATAATATTAGTATCAGATGAAAACAGCAATGATAGTAGTATAAATTTCTTAAACAATAGGTCTATAAAAAAATCTTACATAGTTGGAGGAAATAAGATTTTATCAGACAATACAGTAAAGAAATATCCAAACAGAGAAAGAATCAGTGGTTCAGATAGAAACAATACTAATGCAAAAATTATTGATAAATTTTATAAAGATAAAAAAATAAATAATGTATTTGTAGCTAAAGATGGTATTAACCAAGAAAATGCATTAGTAGATTCATTATCAATAGGAGTACTAGCTGCTAAAGAAAATTCTCCTATAATGATATCTAATGGTAGCCTTGTAAATAGTCAAAAAGAATTTATTAAAAATAAAGATATAGATGAAATAACACAAGTAGGAGGAGGATATAATCAAAAAGCATTTGAAGATATTTTAAAACTAAAAAATGTGAACATAAGAAATAAAACTAAAAAAATATCTTTAATACAGGCTAAAGAAATATTAAAACAAGCTCTTCCAGGAAGCAATATTTTAGTTTGTTATTATGATGAAGATGATAATGAATATGACTGCAAAGTTATAAAGGATAATATCCTATATGAGATAGAAATTGATGCCTACTCTGGTAAAATAATAGAAATTGAAAAAGATGATGACTTAAATGATAATAATTTAGGTACACAAAATATATCATTGGATAAAGCTAAGTCTATAGCATTAGATGCCATTCCTAATGGTAATTTAATCTATTGTAAATATGATGCTGAAGATAACGAATATGAGGCTAAAGTAATAAAAAATAAGAAAACATATGAATTAGAGATAAGTGCATTTGATGGAAGAATTGTAGATATTGACATGGACAATGATTCTGATGATGACTTTGATGATAATGATAAGAATAACTCTAATACTAATGACAACAGTTCTATTATTAGTGCTGAAAAAGCTAAATCAATAATGCTAGATAAAGTGCCTGGTGGGAAAATAGTAAAATTTAAGTATGATGAAGATGACAAAGAATATGAAGGTGAAATAATAAAAGGAAAAACTGAATATGAGATAACAATTAATGCAATTACTGGTAAAATATTAGAATTTGAAATAGATGATTAATAAAAAATATATATTCTATTAATTATTACAAGCAATAAAGCCATAAATATTGAAATTTTCAATATTTATGGCTTTATTTTATTTTTTTTAATTTAAATCCACATTATGCCATTATATATATCTATGCACTCTTTTAAATTAAAATCTTGTCCATCATCCCAAACCTAATAAAGTTAGATTTTAAATAATATATTGTGATATAAGTAATTTGTGTAGAATTATTGCGTGATTTACTCATGAAGAAACAATAAGGTTAATATATAATTTGACTATATTAAGACGAAAGGAGACATATACAATGAATACAATATTAAAAGTAAATAACATAACTAAAACTTATAATAAAGGGCAACAGCCGAGTTTAGATAAGGTATCCTTTAATGTATCAGAAGGTGAATTTATAGGTATAATGGGAGCTTCTGGCTCTGGGAAAACAACTCTACTTAACGTATTATCTACAATTGATAAACCAACAAGTGGAGATATTTTCATAAATAATATAAATTTGAAATCGCTTAATGACACTTGTGCTGCTGATTTTCGTAAGGATAATTTAGGCTTTATCTTTCAAGAGTATTTTTTACTAGATAGTCTTACAATTTTCGAGAATATTTCAGTACCTCTTACACTTCAGAAACTCAATCCAGATAAAATAGAAAACATGGTAAAGAGTATAGCTGAACGATTTGACATAGCTTCTCAATTAAATAAATACCCAAATGAATTATCTGGTGGGCAAAGACAGAGAGCTTCAGCAGTTAGAGCAATAGTAAAACATCCTAGTATTCTCTTTGCAGATGAACCAACAGGAGCTTTGGATTCTAATTCAGCTACTGAACTACTCCACTCACTACAGGAAGCAAATGAGGAGTTGAAAACAACAATTTTAATGGTAACACATGATGCCTATGCAGCAAGTTTTGCAAATAGAATTTTGATTTTTAAAGATGGTCATATCATTAAAGAATTAAATAAACAACAGAATAATAGACATACATTTTATGAGTTGATTATTCAAGAAGTTGCAAAATTGGATACTAAAAGATAGGAGGATAAGTTAATGAACATTTTTTATATGGCAATAAAGAATCTTAAAAAAAACTTTTCATTCTATTCTTTATATCTACTTTCAGTCTCTTTTGTTATCACTGTATTTTTCGCATTTACTTCATTTTCTGTTAATAAGATAATGCTAGAAAAAATTTCAACTGATGGTAGAGTTGAATCTATGTGTAATGTTATTTCGATATTTTTGATGGCATTTGTCATCTTCTATATGGCATACTCAAATCGATTCTTCTTGAGACGTCGTACAAAAGAATTAGGTATATATGCTTTACTTGGCTATCGTAAGTTTACAATATTATCGCTACTTACCTTTGAAAATATATTAATTTGTAGTGGAGCTTTTATTATTGGATTGGTATTAGGAGCATTGGCACATAAGGGTATTGTCTTTGGAATTACAGCACTACTTAATTTATCAATTGATAATTCACAGATACCATTTTTTAATATAAATGCAATAAATAAAACAATTATCTTTATAGCATTAGTTGTTTTAGTCTTAGCTGTATCAAATGGTAAATTTCTTTATAAGACTTCACTTGTAAGATTGATAAGATATGAAAAAAGTGCAGAAAAAAAATTAAAGTTCAGAAAAATTCCAGCCTTTATGGGGTTTATTATGATTTTAAGTGGGTATTGTTTATCACTAGATATTCTTCGTGGAGCTAAATCAGTATGGGTAAGTATTGGATTTTATCAAATGGGCTTGATAACTATGATTATAATTGTAATTGGTACAGTTCTCTTTATCAATTCCTTTCTTCCATATATTATGCAAAAGAGTAAAAAAAATAAACGTACTTTCTACACAGATATGAATATAATAGCTATTCCAAACTTTATCTATCGTATACGTTCAAACTCTAAAACTCTAATTATGCTTACATTACTCTCTGCTACTACTTTGACAGTTTCAAGTGTTATGGCACTGTCCTTATACTACCCTATTGCATCTGTTTTGCGTATTGCACCTTCAGAGATAGAATTTAGAGTAGAAAAAAATAAACAAATAGAAGATGTAAAACAAATTGTCAGTCAATATACGTCTAATACAGATGATATTATTTTTACACAAACAAATATTTATAAGGTAAAATCTTCATCAAAAGACCTTCCATTTGAATATGAAATTGGTACATCTAAGAATAATTTATCTAATAGTAGTTCTTCTAAAGAAGTTATTTCAAGAGAATCAGGATTTGAATGTATATCTTTTTCTGATTATTATACTTTATTAAAGGCACAAAATCGAACAAAGCTACTAAAACAACTTACCCCTTTAAGGGATAATGAATGTATTTTAATGAAATATCAACCAAATAATGATGGATATAGTGAAAATGGAACGATTTATCCATTACTTGTTAATGGTAAAGAAACACCTGTAGCTGTAAGGGAAACATCATTAAACAATGCTATTTCTTTTGCCAATAGCGTTGGAACACTTATCGTTAATGATAGTATATATGAGCAAATAGCACAAAATAAATTACCAATGACAAGCATTTTAAGTATTAATGGTAAATCAATTAAAAATAATGAAAATTTATATAGTAATATTTCAGATTATTTAGATGGAAGCCCTTATTTACAAGGATATTCTCACAGGATAAATGATTTATTATCAATTAATAGTTCTACATTTCTGTTAATCGGATTTCTTGTGGTATTATTCTTTATTGCTGTTGGAAGTATTTTATACTTTAACAATATGTCAGCAATTTCAGATTCAACATCTGATTATAAGATTTTACAGAAAATGGGTTATGATAATATACAAATTAAAAAAATTATTAAAAAACAAGTATTTCCATTTTTTAATATTCCGTTTTTACTTGGTATATTGGACTGTATATTTGCTACCTTGGTTTATAAGACTGCTTTGATGCAGAATTTACTTGGAAATTCATTTTCACAATACATACCTGTGATTATTGCAATTTTCTTAACTTCTGTAGTGTATTTGATATATTATATACTTACTATTAAATCCTGTTGTAAAATTGTATTAAAAAATTAATATTTACCAAATCGTCAAGCTTAGAGGTGTGACGATTTGGTATACTTCATTTATAAGTATTTGATATAATTTAAAATTATAGATTCTTAGGTTTGATTTAGTCATAAAATCAATATAATTAACTCATAAGGAGGTGTATAAGATTGACAAATTTTAATTTAAAAATACTATTTTTAGGAAACTACATTCTATCACTTCTCTTCATGGGAATATCTACAAGCACTGAAACTTATATGAATATCCAAAGCATTATTCCCTTAATAATTTCAACATTATTACTCATAGACATCACATATATAACCTCTTGTAATGTCCGAGAAAATAACATTATTTCATTGTTTTGTGGATTACTAGCACTAGACAGTTGGTATTTACTCTTATCATTTGTAACCACACCAATAGGCACTATTATTTTTAAAATATTAAGCACAGTTATAGTTTATGTCTCTATTAAATTTATATTTTTATTTTTGTTTCAAGGTAGTGGATACAATTTCCGTAAGATAACAGACATTTTATTGCTTATCACCTGCATTGGTGCAATTGTAGGAGCATTTATTTCTAACAGAATGTATGCTTGTATGTACGGAATACAGTTTGTTGTTAGTATAATAAGCTTTTTCTATATTATTTTTTATCATTTGAAAAGGGTTGTTTTTGTCATAAAAAGCGAAAAAAAACCTATATCGATTTCAGTATTTATAACAATTATAGGATTCCTTACTTATTATTTTTTTACACTAAGAATATCAAATCATATTGGTAATTTTGGAATCTATCTAACTGTATTGGTATTTTTTATGAGTATTCATGGTATTGCACTTAAAGAAAATGATAGTTTTCCTATTTCAACAGTTTTTAACATAAAACAAAGGGCTATATTTCTTTTTATAAGTATTTTAGTAATTAGCTTGGTCGTACTATTTGCCAATGGGAATTTTTCTATAATATTAATAGCTATAAATGTTTTATTTATGCTTATTTTCCTCTGTAACATTATTTTGGAGTTTAACCTTAGAGATAAAAAAAATAAAGTAGTTAAAAATAGCAAGTATACTTTTGCATTAGAAAAATTACAACAAGAAGAACAGCTAAAAACAGAGTTTTCTAATTTTTTACATGATGACATATTACAGAACCTGCTTTCAATAAAAAACATGATGAGTAAGTCATATCGCCCAGAAGTTCAAGATATTATATATGAAACACTTAACAATCTAAATACATGTATAAGGAAGCAAATGCAAGACTATCACCCTGTTATTTTAAAAAATTTAACAGTAAAAGAAAATTATCAGAATTTAATTGAAAGTATTTCTTCATCCTTTCCACAAAAAAATATTTGTGTTTCATTTAAGTGTTCTGATACTTTATTCTTAGTTGAACCATATGATATATTGATATATCGACTGATTAAAGAATTATTGACAAACGTATATAAACATTCAAATGGTAGCCATGCATGGATAGCTTTAGCACTAGAAAAAGATATAATAAAATTAAATATTAATGATAATGGTGTGAAAAACACATCTTTTAAAACACCTTTAGATATAACTAAAATTACTTTTGATACAATAAAACACAAAGGGATTATATCAATTAAAGAACAAGTGGAAAATCTAGGAGGAACGATAAGTATTTCTGATAATATACCTCATGGAGTTTGTGTACAGATTACAATCCCTATGAAAGGAGATGGTTCTTATAAATATTTTGTTAGTTGATGACCATATGCTTTTTGCTAAAAGCTTGTCAATTGCACTAGAAGAATACAAAGAAATCGAACAGTTTTATTCCACACAGGACATCCATAATCTTTCAGAAATGATTCAAGATAAAAAAATAGACATTGTCTTAATGGATATAAACCTTAGAGGCTTAAGTGAATGTGATGGCTTAAAAGTAGCTTATAATTTATTAGAGACTAATTCAACTATTAAAATAATAATCTTGACTGGATACGACCTCCCAGTTTATAAACATGAGGCTAAAAAAATAGGTATCTATGGATTCCTCAATAAGAATATTAGCCCTGATAGTTTAATTGATTCATTATTAAAAGTCTATCAAGGGGTAACTTGTTTTCCATCTGAAAATACTGAAGTAATTATTGAAGATTTAACTACTATGGAGAAAAGAATTTTACAGCTTATCTGTAGTGGTAAAAAAAGAAAAATAATTGCTGATGAATTGTATATAAGTGAAAGAACATTATCAAATCATTTACAACACATATATGACAAGCTAGATGTTTCATCATCAGTTGAGGCTATTACAAAAGCTATTAAAATGGGTTATATTTCTCCAGTATATTAAAAAAAGTGAGTGTCTCAAAATAAATCTTCTAACTCATAAAGCACTCTCCTTTGTATTAAATCAAATATATTTTCATCATTTAAACAATTAAGAAGAGGCTTCTCTCTATTTTGAGACAACTCCATTTTAATACACTATTTATATTTATATATAAACATATTTTAAACAACTAAAAAGCAACTAATATCTCAATACATATCTTCATAACACATATCACCATAATTACAAGCAGATAAAGAACTCTCCTCATTTAAATACGACTCAAATTCATACCCAAACAGAATTGTTGGTTCTATATATATTTCCATATCTGTATATCTCCATCTTCTTACCTTTGCCTCTATAACCTTGTAAAAATCTTCTAAACTATACCCTTCTTTTAATCTTTTATCTATAAGTGCCTTAGTTATACTCAAATCAGCTTTAAAATTTTTTCCTGATTCACTATTTAATTTTCTTATAATAATTTCATGTATGCTTTCTGGATTTTTGTAAGTAGAATCTTCAGTCAAATCTTCATCCGAATTTTCAAAGGTATTTTTATTTAAATTCTTTTTATTTAAATTATTTTTTAATAATTCTTTTTTCTTTGTCTCATTTTCTGTTTCATACCCAGTATGAATTATCAAATCATAATCTTTGTCTATACTCTCTTGATTTATACGGCTGTATATGTTGGTATTACTGTTCTTAAACAACTCATTTCTATGTTTATATTTCATTGTTTTTTGGTTATTGTTAATAGTTGCATCAATGTATTTCTCTATATTTTTGAAAATATCACCATTCTTTGTTACAATTTCTGCATTACTACTTTCAGAACAAACATAACTATATACAGAACAACAATTTCCCTTTACTCCCCTACTTATTAATCTCAATATACCTAAATCTATAAATTCATTTACAAGTCTACTTATTGTAGATATAGATACATCAAGGTCAGATGCAGCTTTCCTTACTGTCATCATAAATTGTCCTCTTGGCAGAGTTCCTTTTAATCTTTGTATATTTTCTTTTCTCATTACATAGTGATTAAACCTTATTCTATTTACATCTCTTTTTTCATTAAAATATAATACTGCTGAATTTAATTGATAAAAACTATTACTCATATTCCCACTCCTCCAATTTAAATAGATAATTTGTTGTAAAGTTTTTAGATTTTTAAATAACTTATTAAATGATTATTTTTATTAAAAAGTATTCTTTGATATTTTCATTTTAAAGTTTTAAGTATAATAAGTTAATAGTGTAGATTTAACTTTTTTATTTAAACAATAAACTTAATATTATTTTTAATATAAAAACACAATAAAAATCTGATTATCCGCTAAAACACAGTATCTATCAGCATTTTCAAGGAAACAAACACATCAATTTACTACTTATTTACTACTAACGAATGAGCCTTGATACGCAAGTTTTCCTAGATATGCAAAGATATGGTACAGCACATCAGTATTGAAACAAGAAAAAATTTAATATTTCATAGACTATGGAACGCCTAACATGACGTTCCTTTCCTATTTCCAGCCGTTCTTATTGGACGGCTATTTTATTACCCAAAATGAAAGGAGCATTAGACTTATGAAAAAGATGTTAAAACGATTGTGTACGGGCTTCTTAGCTCTTGCGACTGTCGTTACTGCTTTGCCGACGACACCCGTTTATGCAGAAAGCAAGCAATACTGGACGGAAAGTACAGAGCGTGTCGGTATCGTTGAAAAAGTAATGAATGACGGTTCTATCAGTTCTACCTTTAATGAGGGACATTTGACCGTTGAGGGCGAGGACGCTTACTGTATCGACATTAACACAGACTTTAAGAATGGTTACAAGACCAGAGCTGACGCAAGCACCCGTATGAGTGCCGACCAGATAAGCGACGTTGCCTTATCTATCGAATATGCAAAACAGTACACAGACAGCCACAGCGGAATAAGTAAAAATCACGCTTACCTTTTAAGACAGCTTGTAGTCTGGCAGAGATTGAGCGTACATCTTGGCTGGCAATGCGACAACGTGCGAGCTTCTTATGATGAAATTCCAAAGGCAACGCAGGACGAAGTGTTTGCTGGTGCAAAAGCTTTTGTCAAAGAAAATAAAGGACGCTATGAATGTGGCGGTTATATCTACTCTGGCGAGGGGCAGGAATTGGGGCAATTCTGGGCGAAATTAAATGTCGGAAATGCGAAACTGCAAAAGACTTCCAGTAATGCCAGTATTACAGGCGGTAACAGGAATTACTCTATCGCTGGTGCAACATACGGTGTCTTTTCTGATAAAGACTGCACGAAACAGCTTGCCACCCTTACGACTGATGAAAACGGAAATACAGATGTTGTAGAAGTTAAAGCTGGCACAGTCTATATCAAGGAATTATCCGCACCAGCAGGATATAAAGTGGATAAAACAGTTTATCCATTGACAATCAAAGCTGGCGAAACAGCGACCTTGAACGTATCAGATACACCAAAAGTAACAGATACGTTGATTGAGCTTTTTAAGATTGACATGGAAACACAGAAAGACAATCCGCAGGGGAACGCTTCTCTAGCAGGTGCGGAATTTACATGGAAGTATTATGCAGGCTTCTATAAGAAAGACAATCTCCCTGCCGAAGCTACTCGTACATGGGTTACAAAGACAATCGCTGAAACTGACAGCGACGGAACAACCCACTACATCACAAAATTAGCGGACGCTTACAAGGTGTCTGGCGACAGCTTCTATATGCAGGACGGAAAAGCCGTTCTTCCACTTGGGACGCTAACCGTTGAGGAAACAAAAGCTCCAAACGGCTATTTATTAGACGGTGCATATATGCAGGCTGGCGATAAGTCCGAACAGATTAAGGGCTTATATGTAACACAAATTACCGAGGACGACGACCTTGCCGTACTATCTGGAAGTAACCAGTTTTCCGTATCTGATAAAGTTATCCGTGGCGGTGTCAAAATTCAGAAACGAGATTTAGAAACGGGCGATACCAAACCACAAGGAAGTGCCACTTTGAAAGATACTGCCTTTGACATCATTTCCTTAAATGATAATGCAGTATTGGTTGAGGGCAAGTTATACAAGAAAAATGAAGTGGTAAAGACAATTCGTACCGATATTGAGGGTGTCGCTTCTACTTCTGCTGACCTCTTACCTTATGGAAACTTCCGTATCGTTGAAAGTGAAGCTCCTGACGGTTACTTAACTAACGGTGCAAAACCCATTGATTTTACAATCACAGAAAACGGAAAAATCGTGGACTTAACCGACAAAGCCCATTCTATTTACAATCAGATTAAGCGTGGGGATATTGAGGGCGTGAAAATCGGTGCAGGCACACACAAGCGTCTTGCTGATGTTCCCTTTAGGATCACAAGCAAGACGACGGGCGAAAGTCATGTCGTGGTAACTGATGATAACGGGCAATTCTCCACTTCTGCTGAATGGGCTTCACATAAGCACAATACCAACGCAGGCAAGACCAGCGAGGACGGTGTATGGTTTGGAACTTCTGAACCAGACGACAGCAAGGGTGCATTGCCTTATGACACCTACATCATTGAAGAATTACGCTCTGACAGCAACAAGGGCTTTGAACTTATCCCACCTTTTGAAATTGTGGTATCAAGAAATAATCTTGTGATTGATTTAGGAACGCTGACTGATGAATACGAAAAGGAAATCTCTATCCATACCACAGCGACCAGCAAGGACGGCGAAAAGACTATCCTTGCTGGAAAAGAGGTTACAATCGTTGATACGGTCAAATTAGACGGACTTACAAAAGGTACAAAATATCAGCTCAAAGGCTGGCAGATGTTAAAGGAAGAAAACACCGAACTTATCATTGACGGAAAACGTGTGGAAAATGACTATATTTTTGTCGCTGATGAGGAAGAAATGAAAGTGGAAATTTCCTATACATTCAATGCGTCTGCTTTAAGTGGCAAGAACCTTGTTACCTTTGAAGAATTATATGATTTAAGCAATCCAGACGAACCCGTGAAAGTTGCGGAACATAAAGACATTGAGGACGACGGGCAGACGGTACTTATCACAGAGCGTATCATCAAGATACATACAACTGCTACGGATAAGGACGGCAACAAAGAGCTTGAAGCTGGAAAAGACGTTACAATCATTGATACCGTAACCTTAGAGGGATTAGAAGTCGGTACACAGTACAAACTTGTGGGCTGGCAGATGTTGAAAGAAGAAAATGCAGAGCTTTTAATCAATGGAAAGCGTGTGGAAAGTGATTATACCTTTACTGCTGACAGCGAAACTATGAAAGTAGAAGTTGCCTTTACTTTTGACGCTACTTCTCTTGACGGCAAACAGCTTGTAACTTTTGAAGAATTATACGATTTAAGCAATCCAGACGAGCCGAAGAAAGTTACCGAGCATAAAGACATTGAGGATAAGGGACAGACAATTACCTTTAAGGAAAAGCCAGAAGAACCAGAGAAACCCGAAACACCACCGACACCAGAAAAGCCTAGCAGACCGAGCGACAGTCCCAAAACGGGCGATAACACCAACCTTTGCGGACTGCTTGCACTTCTTTTAACTTCTGGTGCTGGACTTGCAGGTATCTTCTTCTACAAACGCCGTAAAATGAAGAAATCATAAGGCGGTAATGGTATGAGAAAAGGAAAATCACGCTCTCCGCCGAAGCTGTCAAACGGCAGACTTCCGCTTATTCTGGCTTGTCTGCCGACAACCTGCAAGAACACGGATAGTCAAGGGTGCGTAAGCATTTATTTTACCCTTTACTATCTGTGGGATTGCTGGTACTTCCCGAACTGCCAGAATAAGAAATCACTATCAATTTATCAAAAATAGAAAGAAACGAGGTAAAACACTATGGAAATGAAATATGTCGTGCCAGATATGGCACAGTCTTTTGGAACTCTTGAATTTGCAGGCGAAAGCGACCATGTTTTTGACAGAGATAAAGATAACCGAAGATTTTTCGCAAGAAGAAGCTACAACCTTTATTCAGATGTGCAGAGAGGGGAAAATGTTGTCGTGGAAATTCCCGTGCAGGCTGGCGAAAAGCATTTCAAGTATGAGCAGAAAGTAAAACTTGTCAATCCGAAGTTATACGGCAGAGGTTACGCAATCGGGGATATGGGACATACCGATTATGTGTTGCTTGCTGATGATATTGTCGCAGTTGAAGAAAAGTAAAGGAGTGAAGCATTTATGAGATTATCAAACGGGTTTGTTATTGACAAAGAGAAAACATTTGGAGAATTAAAATTTACAGCGGTGCGTGATGTGTTCTTGCAGAACGAGGACGGGACACCGAGTACCCAACTTAAAAAGCGTATTTATGATTTGAAGTGCAGTCTGCATGGTGGAATTATCCCCGTGTCTGTACCGCCAGAAGTGCCGTTAAGGGAATTTCCTTACAATGCAGTTGTGGAGCTTGTCAATCCCGTAGCCGATACGGTATCAAGAAAGACCTATACGGGTGCAGATGTGGACTGGTATGTAAAGGCAGAGGATATTGTGTTAAAGAATAAAGGCAACCAGAACGCAGGCAATCCACAGAATAATAACACGCAGGGACAGCCGAAAAAACAAAATTAGAGATTAGATTTTTATTGTGAGGTAATTCGTTGAATGATATAATTAGGATAAATTGTGAGGTGCTTATCTATGAAAGTATTAGTTAGTTCATGTATCATGGGAAAAAACTGCAAATATAACGGTGGGAATAATCTCAATCCGAAAGTTGTAGAGTTTCTAAAAGACAAAGAGGTTATCGAAATTTGTCCAGAATTATTAGCGAATATGCCTACACCACGTCCTAGTGCGGAAATAGTAAATGGTATTGTCATGGATATAAATGGAAATATTGTTGATGAGGAATATCGTCATGCGGTACAGTTGGCTTTAAATGAAATAAAAAGTATGGAAATAGATTTAGTTATTCTGCAATCAAGAAGCCCAACTTGTGCAGTCAAGAATATTTATGATGGTAGTTTTACGGGAAAATTGATAAAAGGTCAAGGTCTTTTTGCACAAGCATTAATTGAGGCTGGATATAAAGTATTGGACTCAGAAGATTTTTAATGAATGGTAATGAAAAAGCAGTTAGTCTTAGGATTGACTGCTTTTTTCATACCCAGAAAGGAGTGATTGATTTATGCGTAAGATTTGGAACAAAGGACATCGTATCAGAGCCAGCGACAAGCACCTTGTCTACCACTTTTCCATAGGGACGCTTCTGTTTGTATTCGTGGCGGTTCTCCTGCTACTCAATAGCAAACAGCTCATGCGTACCGATTGGGAGCATTTCAGCTTGTTAGAGAACGGTTTGACGCTCTCCCCTTACAACTTCATAACCATAGGGATAGCGACTGGTGTTTGTGCATTGGTCGCTTTTCTGTATTACCGCTTCTGTTACGACAGTTTCAAGAAGCTCCTGC
>OKWQ01000259.1_pt1 | contig 23567 bp, 29 predicted proteins | sample 1607071 | NCBI WGS metagenome assembly OKWQ01 (sample SAMN07501039, study PRJEB24779) | human gut metagenome
TGTAAGCTATTTCCAAAAGAGGCTCTTAAAACCTTCACTTCAGACAGGGGAAAAGAGTTTGCCTGCTATCCTCTGGTGGAGAACTTAGGAATTTCCTTTTTCTTTGCGGACGCCTATTCATCTTGGCAGAGAGGAAGCAATGAAAACGCAAATGGCTTACTAAGAGAATATTTCCCAAAGAAAACAGATTTAGTCGCTATCTCTGATGAGGCTTTGAACAAGGCTTTATATGATATCAATCACCGACCATGAAAATGTTTAGCTTACAGAACTGCTAGTGAAGCTCTAGAGGATGAGTTCGAGTAAATGTTGCACTTATTCTTGCAATTTATCATAAATAAAAAATACGCTAAAAATTAGCGCACATTTAGTTATATGAAAGAGGGAGCGTTGTACTTTACTGGTGCTTTTTTTAGTTGTCCTCGCCTAGTTCCTTTATTATATCCGATACCTTTTCTAAACTCAATGTTTCGTGTGGCTCAACTCGTTCACCGTCTAAAACGTAGTCATGGATCTTACCATTCTTACGGACAATCTGGGCAGTATCTCCTTTAATAAAACCATTGTCCATAGCTTCTTTAAATTCGTCATAAGTTAGCATTTTGTTACCTCACTTACAAGTTTGTCCAACGGTTGGACAAAACGGAAGAAAAAGTTTTTTCTAAAACAACCTCCTTTTATATTCTATTCGTAATTGATACAGAAATACGTATCTTTTTTGTAATTCTATTATAGCGAAAATGTTAGCAAACCTCAGTATAAATTGGTATAGACACCCTATAAAAAACTAGAAAAAATTGCGCGTGGTGTAAGATAACACCTTGTGGCGGCTCTCCTTGGCACGAGAAGGGGGCGGGGGTCAATTTTAAAATGGGTCTAGGGTTATATTACACCACCCTTATTATAAAATCGTGCTATGGGCTTATTAGAGGGGTTAAGAACGTTCTCGGATCCATGTAAAGAGTAACTAGAAAAATTGAGAACGTACACAAATTTAATAACCTTTTCCAAATTTAACCACGGAGTCTAATTTAAAAACTTTACCAAACATGACAACGTTGTCACATTTAAGAGTGTTCTTCAATTTCTCGACGTTGGTAAATTTCGAAACGTTACGAAAAATCAAGATTTTAACAAGCGACTTGCTCCATTTAACCATAAGTCCTCACCTTTGCGCCAATATTGATAATACTTAGCTCTATGCTTGTAATAGGTTTTCCAGTGCATCCTTTTGGGCTTATCGGGAAAATCGGGGGTTATGTAGTCCTTTGCCTCGTATTCAGGCACTATCTTTTGAGCTTCCTTAACTGCCTGCTCCCAGTAATAAACACAGTCGGTCTTGCTTCGGTTTAATGTTCTATTATGCAACCCTAGACACTTACGACATGATAAGGCTTCGCAATACCAATATAAGCTCGTCCTAGCCGCTCCACAGTTAGGGCAATATAAATAATAGCGATAGCCTCCATAGTTTAATGACTGCCGTTTTAGTGGCGTTTCTTGACCGTTATAAACTATGGTCAACTTATCCAAGTCTAGCCATACCCTAGCTTTGCCGTGTGCTAGCTTTGCTTTGGTTAGGTTGCTAGCTTTGAGAACGTCTATAAACATCTTTAATTCAATTTCTATCACTTTGACACCTCGCCTTATATATGGACAACCCAACTATTCAAGCAAATCAACAAGTTCACCGTTTCGATAATTTTCAGCAAAAGCTAGACAAGCTAGGTTAACTAGCTCTTGAAATCTTGTTTTAGCGTAACCTAATTCTTGACCGATAGCCCAGTTTGGTGCTGGTGGAGATTGTAAGAAACGGCGATAGATAATAACCCTATATCGTTCATCAATGATACTTCTGTGTGCTTCCTCAATAGCTTCCAGCTCATTTATGGCATTCATTCGTCTTAGGGTTAGTGTTTCAACAATGTTACTGCGGTTATTGTTCTTAGAACGTGGCTCAAAGGTGTAATTAGCAGTTATACGTTGCTCAGCACTATCACGCGCAATCTCTCGCCATCGTGGGTATTCTCGCAACTTCTTTTTAGCATTCTTGATTGTCTGCTTTTCATTGATTTCCATTAGTTCCATGATTTATCCTCTTTTTATACTAGTCAAAAGCGCTCAGACAACCCAAGCGCTTCATTACCTATGCTTTACTATAACCCTTAGATATTCCTCTCAGCTTCATTGATTTAGTGATTGTTTCTATCGCTAACCGCTTCATTATCTCCCCCTATATGGGAAAAACCAAAACTATTGGATAAAGTATCAAAAAGAGGCTATTACCTCTCTGTTCAATATTTGGCTAGTATCCCACTGACTGCCATATCTCGGATAAACTGGCTTTCTCTCTCTGCTGGTAGCTCTAACAAATCTAGTAACTCACCTAGTGCCTGTTTGTCTGTGCTGGCAATCATTTTCTTTAAGGTGTTTTCGTATTGCTGTTCGAGATAGTCGCAAAATGCCAATCTTTGGGCTTGTGTCGGTGTAGCATTCAAAGCCATATAACAAGCTTCAGTTATCTGTGAGAATAGTTTAGCACGCGCTTCTGGGTGCTTATACAGTTCATAAATGTTCAGACTGGTATCCTCTGCTTGTAACTTTTCAGCTATTTCCATTAGTTTAGGAATATTGCTAGGCTCAATAGGTGTATCATCAGCCATATAATTTAAGCGGTGCTGTTCAAGTTCCAGTCTGTCTTTTTCCGCTTGTTCTAGGTAGTGGTTTTCAGTCATTTTTAGTCTCTCTTTCTTGTTTATAGAAAAGCTAATAGTTTTCCGTTTTTGTAGATTGCTGCGAACTCCAGTAGTGCATCATCAAGATCACGATAAAAGGCACTTTCAGAACGTCCTAAGTCGTAATAGAGTTCTATGTTACTTTTCTTGACTGGTATGCAGTATTTTTCAACTAAGATTGTCTTTAGTTCTTGGGGTTGAATTTTTTCGATTGCCTCTCTCATGCAGTCTCTTTCTAACTCAGCAATGAATTTTCTGTTTTGTCGAGTATTTTCAAGAGCTGAAATGTCGATGTTTAAGGCGTTATTACTTGTTCTATTTGCGTTAGGAACGTAGGGGCTGCCTGCTATCCTTTCCATACGTCTATAAACATTAAGCATACTTTTAGCATTGTTTATAGTTTGCCGTTTATCAAGCTCAGTGCTTAATGCTCTGGCCTTATTAAACTCGTTAACGCCATTACATATACGCTCAAAAGCGTTGTCAAGGCCTTGTTCTGCCTCGTATTCAACGCTTAGCATATACTTTTTAGATCTTGGGGTACTGTTTTTTAAAGTGATACTAATCATTGGTTGCTCATACAAGCCCGATATAAAGCCATGAATGGCAGTAGCGGCAGTATCTGCTTGATAGTAGTCAGTGAGCTCTTTCGAGAAAGTAAAGGCCATTTAAGCACCTCTCTTTCTAGCTCTTTTGTTTCAAGGCGCTAATATTATAGCGTTTGTCTTTGATGACAAAGACCTTGAATGAATTACCCTCAAGACCTTTCAAAATTCTGCTTGTGTTACGCTCGTTATAAACCTTTCGTAGTTCATCACCGCTTAGATTAGTGTTGATGATCGTAGTGTCTCGGTTGTTGAGAATATCAAACAGAAAATCTTGCTCCCAGTCGCCTTTTGGCTTAATCTCAGCGTTCTTTGCACCTAGGTCATCCAGTATCAGATAATCAACGCTTGTCATAAGGTTTAACGCCTCATGCTCTGTTAAGCTAGCATGGCGGCCATAATTCCAACCGTTTTTGATTTCCTTGATGATTTCGGTAAGGCTGATAAACAAGACACTCTTAGGCTCATTCTTAGCACGATAGCCCTCGTTAATTGCCTTGGCCATAGCGTAAGATAGGTGGCTCTTTCCTACCCCAGTATTGCCCGTTATAAGCGTATTTCCTACCATGCCGTCAAGATACTTTCGGGCTTGCCCCTTAGCAAACTCTAAGAGTTGCTTTTCCTCTGGGGACTCAGCAATAAAGTTATCAAAGGTTGCTGCTTTCAGCTCCTTGGGAACAGTGCTTTTACTTTCGAGGATGTTATAAGTTTTGAGATAGAGGCCTTGGTTTTGGCTTTTCTCAATCTCTAATAGTTCCTTTTGAGAAATGCCCTCTTTGGCACAAACGGGACAATAAGGCTTTGGCTGTCGTGGTTTATTCTCGCCTGCAATTAAAACCGCTTTATTAAGCTGCAGATAATGGACGTTGTGGACTGGACAAACTTCATCCAGTGTCACTACTCTTTTAGACATTTTAAGATAATTAGGCTTTTCAATAGCCGTTTCTGTTTCTTTAGTCATAGATACCCCTTTCTAAAATGGCAGCGGTGGAAGGCTACTTGTAATCGTATCTTCCTCTGCCTTTTTGTTGCGGTTAGCTTTTGAGTTGCGAACTAAGTCAACGGTTAGCAAGTTATCTTGCTTCCAGCGTGTAAGAATGGCCTTGATATATGCAAAGTTTACCTTGCCTTGGTTGACGGCTTCTTTTAGTGCCTCATAGATCAAGTCAGCGTTAAAGTCATCTAGCATATAGCCTAATTCTTGTTGTTGGATAGCTGATAAAGGTCGCCCGCTTTCTTGTTCAAAACTCTGATAGAGATTGATAAACTCTTGGCTAAAAATAGGGGCGGTGGTAGTGGTGGTTTTTTCTTCTTGAGTTTCCTTACTACTACCCTTACTTACCTTACCTTTACTTATATTATCTTTACTTATATTGGGTTTACCGGTGGTTTCCGTTTGGTTTACCAGTGGTTTACCAGTCGTGTCATCACTATCTGTTATAAGGTTTTCAGCGTTTTGCTCTAGCAGGTCTTTATAAACGCTAGGCGTGTATCTGTCTTTTCTAACGGTGTTTTGTTCGTGGAAGTCAACAACAAAATAAACCATTTCTTCGTTAAGAGGTTTCACAAACCTTTTAACAACTAGGAGACCCAAATTATCCTCGCTAGCTCCTATCATTCTGAGAATAGGGAATGCTTCCACCACCCCGTCATCGTCACAATTTTGTATAAGGTGAAAGTAAAGGGCTTGGGCTTCCAAAGGCAAGCGCAAGAAGCGATGTGTTTGGGTGACGGTTTTACTTATCATTCTACGGTTTCCCATTATTTTCCACCCCCAAAAATGCTAAAATGTCACTGATGCGATAATACACTTTGCGGCTATCCTCCACGGGGGGTTGGTAGCGTTTAAGTCCTGCTTCCTCCCAACGTCTTAGAGTATTATATTTAAGGCCTAGTTCATCCATAGCTTGCTGGGCAGTCATTAGTCCTAACTGGTGTTTGTCAAGCTTAGAATAGCCCTCTAGGGCTTTATTTAGTACCGATATAACCCCTTGGGCAAGCTCTTTTTGGTATGCTTCACTGAATACCTGCATATTAGCTCCTTTCTAGTATTTTCTCGTAGTTAGTCACGTCCTCGATAGACATTAGAACGTCTAGCCTTTTCTGCTCGTTCTTGACTTGATTTTTAAGGGATACAAGCCCCTCTAATAGTTCCTCTCTGGTTTCAGCTATATAGTAACCATTACGAATACCAACTCTAGCACCAATGATAGGAACACCATGACTAATAACTAGGTTACTGATTGCACTAGATATTAGACGATGTGTGTAACCCGTGATAGTGGCTATCTCTCCGCCAGTCGTAGCGTTAGCACGTCCTTTCTTTAGAGTTGCTAAAACTGCTATTTCTGCCTCTTGTAGTCTATTTCTCTTCATTTACACCTCTTTCTAGTTGTATTGTTTTCTCTGCTATACAAGCTAAGTTCTCTATAGATTGTTGTTGTGTTTTAATGATATCCAGTAGTAGATTAATGATCTTGACAATTTCCGGAACAACGTCCGTATCCGTATCTTCCATATCCGTAATTGTAACTAGAGTTTCGCTTAGTGTTTCTAGCTCTTTATTCCGTCCAAAAAGGTCAATAATTTCAGTCATAGCACGCGCCTTTCTAGTTGTAATAGTTGCCTTGTGATTGAATATAAGCCCCGTAGCGTGTGCCTACGTTGCGCGTGGTGTTATCTGTCACGGTATCAGCTTTAGGCTCTATATCAAGCTGAAAATAGCTCTTTTTAAGCCATAAAGCAGCAAGAGCTAGCGTTAAAACGATGACTAGGATAATAAACTGGGTAGCAGATAAATTTAATTCTGTGGCCATGGTTTTACTCTCCTCTTTCCTCTGCCTCGTATGCTCGCAATTCTTCAGGATTGTCACACTCGAGCAGATAAAAAGCAATTTTGTCTAGGTCACGGGAATAAATTTCCACCATGTCATAGATATGTTCTAAAAACTTATCCATTTCATGGCGTAACACCCCGTTATCTGCTCCAGTATTTTTCGCAATCATAATGAGATTAGATTGGCTACGTAAGCCTTGCATCCCAGTCATGATGTCATGTAATTTAAGACCTAGCTTGTTGCTTTGTGCGACAGTGATTGTATTTTTGTTTTCTGTTTTCTTTGTCATGTTATTACCTCGATTATGTTTTAAAACTGGTTATCTAGCTTGTTTATTTTCTGTGATGCTTATCCATTTTTAAGAGGTGGCCTCTAAGTAGGGGTACACGATACCAGCAATCTATGATATAATTGAGGTATCTATAATTATCAAAACTAAAAACTTTATTACGGCTTGCCTGCTGTAATTTCTTTTTAGTTATAGTGAGTAAAAGGCTTGTGAGTTTGGTGACTGCTAAGCCTTTTTTGTTGCAATCACGCGCTTTCTTGGCGTGTTTTTTTATTTCTGAATGCCATAGCTTTGATTTCCTGATAACTCATATTCAAGCTAATCATGGCTATTACCATATCCTCAAATGCTTGGTATTGCTCCAGCTCGTCACTTGTCAGGCTATCAATGCCATTGTAGCCCCCACGCTCTTCCCTTAACTGCTTAGCGTTCCTGTTGGTTACTGCCTTCAGTAGCAGGTTGTTCATGGTGCTATGCGCGTGCTTGGGTGCTTGTTCCCAGTTCTCAATACTGTCATGCAAGGTTTTTCTTTTTGGCTTTTCTAGCGCCCTCTGCATACGGAACTTAGAAAGTTCATCACGCATTTCAAAGAAGGCTTTGACTAGGTGCATTTTGAATTTACGAACTGGTGCAGTATTCTTTAGATAAGTGATCAGCAAGGTCGCTTGTTGCTCATTCAAGCGATAGATTTTCATTGGTCTCCCTCGCCCGTCTAATTTACGCATTTCAAATGCGATAATTCCGTAGCTTTCAAAATCAGCTTTATGCTTTCTTAAAAGTTCTTGTATCGTGTGATGAGTAACTTCAGCGCATTCAGCTATTATTTCACTCGTTGTATACGGCTCTTTCTTGCCATCCATGTAGACTAGTTCCAATAGTTGCTCTTACTCCTAATAAAATAATTCATCAATAGTGATATCTGACTTTACCTCAGAAACCATCATTTTTATAGCTAGCTTTTCTCTGTCGCTAAATGCAGTTTTACCAGTCTCTTTATTGTTATATGACTGCAAAGAAATATTTAGTTCTTTTGCCATATCACGCTGAGTCTTACCTAACATTACTCGATAACCTTTTAATTTCGTCATGGTGTCTACTCCTTTCTTATTTTTTGATATCAGACATTTATGTCCGATTTGAGAATAGTATAACAGACTTTTTTGTATGATGTCAAATAAAAAATTGTTATTTGTTAGGACATTTTTGTCTTTTTTTATGTTACAATCAATAAGAAAGGTGATAAGTATGAGTAAATTAAGAGAATTACGAAAAGCAAGAAATATGACTCAAAGCGAGTTAGCAAAAGAGATAAAAGTATCTGAAAAAACCATCTCACGTTGGGAAAAAGAAGAAACATTGATGAAAGCCAATAAAGCCAAAGTATTAGCTGATTATTTTGGCGTAGATGTCCCGTATTTATTAGGGTATGATGTTGATCTTACTCCAGTAAAAGATTTAACTGGAGATTACTTACCACCTCTTGAATTGCAAGGTTACGATTATACAGTTTTAGATATAGAACAAGACACGTCAGAAAGATTGAATGAAGTATCAAAGGTAAAATATTGCATCGTAAAATTGCATAAAGGTGATGAATTGCCTTTGTTTACGGGGTTTCGTGCTATAATTTCAGACTATGATCGTGAAATAGTCATAGAATCGAGTTCAAAAGGTGCATTACTTAATGCGTTTAGGGCTACTGATGCCCTGTATGTAAACGGTTATAAAGGTATAGGGTCTCAATTCAAACACTTTGGGGACTATATCAATAGCCGCAAATATGAAGATAGTAAAATCTTAGAAAATATACTAACTGACTGGCTTGATATCGTTGGAATAAATAAGAAATACGTCAATATTTCTTATTTCAACGCTAACTCACCAACACCTAATAAAGTAATAACTAGGAAGTAAACTGATTTTTTCTCAAGCTTCACTCGAAGTTCATTCTTTGTTCGATTTAGTTCTAACTGATATAACACTATCTCTTAAAACATATAAACCACTCTAAAAACTTTATTACGGCTTGCCTGCTGATGTTTAGAAAGGTTTATCATGAAAATTAATGAGATAAAGAAAAAAGACGGGTCAACCGTCTATCGTGCTAATGTTTATCTTGGTGTTGATGTAATCACTGGTAAGAAAGTTACAACCAAAGTAACTGCTAGGACAAAGAAAGAACTCAAGACCAAAGCCCAACAAGCGCAATTTGATTTTAAAGCCAATGGCTCAACACGTTACAAAGAAGTAGCAATAGAAACATACGAGGAATTGGCTTCATCATGGTGGGATAGCTACAAAAATACAGTTAAAGCTAACACAAGAATGACACAAAAGGGGCTCTTAAACAACCATGTTTTACCGTTGTTTGGTGAGTTTAAACTGGATAAGCTAACCACGCCTTTAATTCAGTCCATGATGAATAAACTGGCAAACAGTACAAATACTGGTGAGGATGGTGCTTATCTTCATTACGGAAAAATTCACACCCTTAACAAACGTATATTACAGTATGGAGTGGTTTTACAAGTTATTCCCACTAACCCAGCTAATAACGTTGTCTTGCCTCGAAACACTCAAAAGGATAAGAAAGCCAAAGTTAAGCATTTCAATAATGACGAGCTTAAACAATTCCTTACCTACCTTGATAGCTTGGATAACACTAAATATAAAAATTATTATGATATCACGCTATATAAGTTCTTACTTGCCACTGGTTGCCGTATTAACGAGGCGTTGGCTCTCTCATGGTCTGATATTGACCTTGGTAATTCGGTTGTGCATATAACAAAGACTTTAAACTGTGAAATGGAGTTAAACAGTCCAAAATCAAAATCTGGCTACCGAGATATCGATATAGATCAGCAAACCGCAACCATGATGAAAAGATACCAACGCAAGCAAACTCAAGAGGCTTGGAAACTAGGTAGGACTGAAACAGTGGTATTCTCTGATTTCATCAATGCCTATCCAAATTATAAAGCAGTAGCGGGACGACTTAAAACGCATTTTAAAAAAGCGGGTGTCAATAACATAGGTTTCCACGGCTTTCGACATACTCATGCTAGTTTGCTCCTTAATTCGGGTATTCCTTATAAGGAGTTGCAACACCGCCTAGGACATTCTACTCTTTCAATGACTATGGACACTTACAGTCACTTATCAAAAGAGAACGCTAAAAAAGCGACGTCATTTTATGAGCAAGCACTAAAATCTATCTAAAAGTAAGCAAAAAGGTAAGCAAATTGAAATTAGAATATGAATTAGCAGTTACAAGCCCTTTATTTTCAAAGGGGGGTGCTTATTCTAACCGATAACAGTGGTATTTCTATAGAAAATAACGTTTTCATTTGTTACAATAGTAAAAACCAGTAAAATTTTCTGGAGTGTATCTTGGGGAGGGGTGAGAAGCTTAATAAGGAAAAGGACAGTCATTTCAATGATAATGACATAATAAAGAGTGAGAATTCTTTTGAGTCGGCTTTTAGTGATAAAGGACCTGAGCTCGAGTCTGCTTTTCAGGAGGAAAAAGCTGAAAAGCGGTATGTCTTTCTCACTTTTGTTTCTCCAATGATACTTTTACTCGTAAGCTTGGTATCAGCTATTTTATCTTGAAAGCATCAGCCAGTAATCTTGTATTTAGCTGTGATTATTGCCTGCTTCGTGCTTTCTATCATTATCCTCAGGCTAGGGCTAAAAATGAGAAGGTTTCTCTGGGCGTCCATTGTTCTTGCATTGATTGGGCTAACATTCATTGCCACTTTGGGCTGTTCTATTTATCGAGAAACCATGAAAAAATACAGGATGGTTCAGCAGGCATCTCAGTCGGAGAATAAAGCTGATAGTGATGATCCTCAGGATTACGAAGATGCGTCTGCGGCTTATAACTGGACTGAAGAAGACTTTGAGAATTTGAAGCCTAAGAAAGATACACTGTGCTCAATTATTAAACGCCACGGTAAGGCAAAATATGTCGAGCTGGAGTCCAGTGGTTTAAAGGTAGAATATAGCCGGGGAGATGAAAAAGAGTATATTGATCTCACTTTTGTCAAAAATAAAGAAGGTCAATTTGTTTATGATGGTGGAACAGCGACTTATCCACCTGATGGGGTCACGGTAGTTGATAATTATAGTAGTGACTGGACAAAAGAACAGCTTAATCGGTTACGTACTAAAGACCAAGAAATTTTTGGGCCAGCAACACCCTTGTCTGAGGTAGTGAGGGAACACCCTCAGGCAGACAGCGCTCAGAGGCGCATAAGCGTGCATTCTTCAGGAGCTATGCATAAGACAGTTGATCTTGATTATACTGTTCAGAATAGCTCTATTAAGAAAGCAAAATTTTTAAGACTATCTTTTGAGTACAATGAGGAGAAGAAGGATTATTATCTGAGTTATAATTCTGCTTCTCGTTACTCTTGGTGAAGGACTTATGATAATGAAATAATTATTCATTAGACAGCAATTTTTTTAGTAATAAGAGATTCAATTATAAAGGGGGATTTTATAATGACAGCATCAAAAACCAAACGTCTCTTGTATTTTATGTCCGAATTGGAAAAGGGAAATGACATTTCAAAAACGGACTATCTGGCTCGCTTTGGCATTAGCGAGCGTACACTTAAAGAGGATGTTAGCGAACTTAAGGACAATTTGGCAGAGCTACGTCCTAATATGAAAGTAAAATATTCCAGAAAATATGGTTCCTACCATGCCCAATATGAGCAAGGATATGGTAATCTGAAATATAATCAAGCGGTTATCTTGTCTAAAATTCTTTTGGAGAGTCGTGCCCTTCGAAAAGATGAGGTATCAGAAATTATTAACATCTTTGTTGAGAGGGCTGTAGATGACAAGGAACGCAGACGTATCAAGCAATTGACTGAGTTAGAGCTAGATAGTTATCAAGAATTGAAGATTTATCAAAATCAAGATAAGTCAATCTTACCAGCTATTTCAGCGATTTTTGATGCCATTGTGGACCAACGGCCCTTGGCTTTCAGTTATCGTAAACCTGGAGAAAAAGTGGAGGAGTATAAGGTCTTTCCGATTTCTGTTATCTTCGACAACCACTATTTTTACTGTATTTCCTATAAATTGGATGATAACTTTACCTGTGATTATCAGTTCTCTGAAATCCGTTATTTCCGTGTTGATCGTTTCCAGACCATTCATAAATCTGAAAATAAGGTTGCCTTCACGCTCAGTCCAGAGCAAGAGGATCGTTTGATTACAGACGAGCAAGTGCGCTATCAGGCTTTCTCAATGCTTTCGGGAAATGAATGGGTTCGCATTACTTTTGAATATACGGGTCTCTACCGTGATGTCTTGGAGTCTGATATTCCCAAACTAAATCTTCTTGAAGAGACGACTAATGACGGTGTTGACAAGGTTCGCTATGAGATTGAAACCTTTAGTTTATTGGGTTTCCAAAAGTATATCCAACGTTTTGATGGAGATTTCGTTTTTCTAAAGATTGAAACAATAGATAACAAGTGAAAAAGGTTTTCAGGCGACTGAATGCCTTTTTGTTTAGGACAAGGAGATTCTATTTGTGTTAAAATAGATTTGTGGAAACGCTATCATTTTCATAAGGAGGGAAAGTATGAAAGAAAAGAAAAAAGAAATGCAAAGACAGGTTATGACCCTCTTGGGGATTTTGATTTTTGCCTTTGTCAATGTGTTTATCTTTGATGATAAGATGGGCGCTGGATTTTCTGCCTTTTCAACCATTACCCTGATGAGTATCGGACTATTGTCTAAGCGCACCAGCCTGCGAGTTTTGGCCATTATTTCCTATCTCATCAATGTTGTTACGGCTATTTTTGGTTTCAATTATGTTGGTTTTCTAACAGCCGTTCAGGCTATTGAACTTATTTTCGTCATTTGGTATCTTTACCCGCGTGACAGTTTTTTGGGACGGGATATAACGGATAAGTACACCTACCGTTTTCGTTGGATTCACCTGCTTCTCACTATTTTAGTGTCGATTGGAGGCTATATTGTCTTTGCGGTTGTCTCTAGTATTTGGAATGGTTCTTTCTTGGAATACGGTGGGAACACAGCCCTTATCTTTGCCATGCAATATTTGCTTTTTATAAGTATCACTAAGTCACGGCAGGACGAACCGACTAAGATTGCGCATTATTTTCAGAAGGAGCGCCGTACGAGGGAAATGAAGGTGGCAATAGAAGCTGAACGTTTGGCCAAAGAGAGAGCTCTTGCAAGGGCTTTTGAGGTACCTCTGAAGGCTCCTAGTCAAACAGCTGAAAAATTTGGTAGTAACATGATCAAATTCGCTTCTGTTTGGCTATTGGTAATGGACATGTCCATTTTGGCTTATTTCTTCCGTCCCAATGATGTTGGTTTCGGTTTTGGTGCTTTCTTTGTTCTCTTGACTATTGTCTTGTCTTTGATTTTCAAATCAGAGGAAGACAAGGAGGATGTTTTCTCTATCATCTACCACAAGATTCGTCCTATCCAACCTATTTTCTTCATTCTGCTCTTGATTGCTCACGCTCATAAGTTTAGCTACGGTGCTGCTTACGCTCTCTTGTTCTCAGCTGCTTATTTCTTCTGGGCAATCAATAAGATTAATATGAAGACCCTCTTAACCTTTACGGTTGTCATTTATTTCTTCCCAGTCTTTGGATATCTCTCTAACCCTTACCGACTTGGTGCTGAAAACCTTAAGATGGTGGGTGAATTGGTGACAGATCGTAATAAGTCCAATACCTTTTATGTTGGCTATTATTGGTCACTTCTAGGATTGCAGGATGATGGTGAGTATGAAGGTGTGCCTCTGTCTTGGCAGGCTGCTAAGTTTGTAAATACTGTGATTTTATCTGCTAATGAGAGTAAAACCTCAGGTTTTTTCTATGAAAATAATCATGGCGACTATATCTATGATTTACACCTAGCCAATAACAAGGGGACAATTAAGGTAACAACGGGTTCTGGAAAGGCTAAAAAAGAATTCCAATTCATGGACTTTGGCAGAACCTATTATAAGTATGAAAAATTGAAAAAATCGGATAACCAAAAGCGTTACAAAAATTTTTATGAGGTAGGGACTGTTACAACTAAGTTGGGAACCTATAATCTTTATCTCGAAATGGACCAAGATTGGGTTGATGACTATCAAAAAGACCCGACTAATGTTGACTACCGTTTACTTATCTTTGGCGACAAACTCACACCAAAAGAAGCTTACGAAAGAGCATATCATTACTAAACAAAAATATCTCTGCAATGTGCAGAGATATTTTTGTTAGTCTTTGTATCCACGTTTGGATAACTCTCTTACAAGGACAGCTCCCAAGATTGACGGTACTAATTGTCCTAGGAGGAGATTGAAAACGAGAGCAAGATAAGGAAGTTTAAGTAAGGCACTAAGCCAGATAGGTACTACTAAGGATGGAACGAGTAGGATTGGGAGAATGATAAACCAGCTAGACAGCTTAGCTTTACGGATGAGATAGATGCTACCAGTTGCCAGAAAGCTGGCACAGAATCCACCGACAACATCAATCAATCCTAGACCACCAAAAGAGTTAGCAATAGCATTTGCGAGACTGAGGGGAACAACCAAAAATGGGAAAATATAGGTTAATCCATATAGAGCAGTGGCCAGACGCATTTGGACAGCACCAAAGGAAATGGCTTGTGACACAAAGAGAATAGCGATGTAAAGAGCCATGATAATAGCTGACAGAACGAGTTTTTGAGTGGTATTCAGTTTAGTTTTCATTAGTTCTCCTTAATTGGGTATAGTAAAAGAGTAGTAGTTCTACTCTTTTTAGGGATTTAGGTCTAGAGTTATTTTATAAGTCAATCTCTAAGACAATAGGTGTGTGGTCTTGGCGATCACCAGAGTCAATCATGTCTGATTTTGTGACCTTATCGGCAATACGGTTTGAAGTTAACCAGTAGTCAATTCTCCAGCCTGTATTGTTGATTTTAGATGTTTTGCTACGTTGGGCCCACCATGTATAGGCTCCTGTAACGTTGCCATTGAGGTAACGGTAGGTATCTGTGAAACCTTTGGCAAGGAGGTTGGTGAAGCCAGCACGTTCTTCATCTGTAAATCCTGGTGAACGACGATTACTTGAAGGATTGGCCAAGTCGATTTCCTTGTGGGCAACATTATAGTCGCCAGTCGCAAGGACTGGTTTCTGAGCGTCCAATTCGGCTAGGTAATCCGCATATTTTTCATCCCAGATTTGACGTTCAAGCAGACGTTTGAGACCATCACCAGCATTTGGTGTGTAGACCTGTGTCACAAAGAAATTGTCAAATTCGAGAGTGATGATGCGCCCTTCACAGTCCATAGTTGAAGGCGCCCCAATTTCAGGATAAGTAATGACTGGTGTCAATTCTTTTTTATACAAGAACATGGTTCCAGCATAACCTTTACGGGCGGGTTCAACAGATGAACGCCAAGTATTGTCATAGTCAGGGAAGTAGTCTTCCAAGATTTGCAGATGCTTTTTGGTAGGACCTTTAGCAGATAATTTTGTCTCTTGAATAGCAATGACGTCTGCATTTTCAGCGACCAAGGTATCGATGACTGCGCGTGATAATTGAGCGCGTGCAGAATCACTAGTAAGAGCGGCATTTAGGGAATCAATATTCCAAGAAATTAATTTCATGTGTACAGTTTCCTTCTTTGGATTTTTCTTATCTATTGTAGCAGAAAATAAGATGTCAGGCGAGTTATGGGATTGTTAAGAACAACTTGGAGGAGTATAATTATCTTAGATTGAGAGGTGATAATCAATGAAAAAACAAACACGCATTTATGATTTGTTTTTGGTTCTCTTTTTGCTACAAATCATTCTTACAATCATGATTTGGTGGTCACAGGGGTTAGTGCTTCCTCTTGTCGTTTTTCCGGGGGTGAGTTTCTACTTCCTGCTTTATTTAAGGTATCTCTTACACTACAACCGTAATCAGTCTCCTTCAGAACCCTTATTTGTCCTCCGTAGGATTGGCCTTGGGACTAGTTTAAATCCTAGGAATCCTCTGGGTTATAAGATTAGTCTCTTGCTTGTCATGGGTGTCTTGATTTGCCTCTTTTGTCTGAATCTGTTCACTCTTCTAAGTCTTTAATCGTCTTGTTAACAGCAAGTTTCATATCCTTAACGCTATTGTCATCAAAGGCATTCTATGATAGGATGAAAGGTGAAATGATAAAGAGAAGAGGGAAATCATGCGAAAGCTGTCAGAAGCAGAATGGATAAGTCGTTTTGAGCAAGTTCAGGGACGTAAGCCAAAACCTGATGAACTACAACTGGCTTATCAGTCTGGACTTATTGAAGTCTCGAAAAATTACAATTATATCTATATTCTTCTGGGCTCTCTATTAGCAATTGTCGTTGCCATAGGAATTAGTCTGATTTCAGGGACAACACATCAACAGTCTGAGGGACCTTCTACAATGGCTAGCACGCTTTTCGCATCAACGGGAATATCAAGTGACAATTCTAGTGCTTCGGCGAGTGAAAATCCACGTTGGACCAATGATAAAGGAAGTCGTCTTGCTAATTTAATGGTTTCTTGGGGTAACCAGATGAATCAACCTGGTTATCAGGAAATTACCAAAGAAGCCTCCACTATTCCTATCCATTGGGGGTCAGACCGTGATCAGGTTGTGGACGCAACCTATGCTGCAAATGGGAATAGCAGTTCTGAGTACACTATTGTTTCAGTATATGAGCGTTGGCAGGGTACGACCGTTCACCGTTATTTCTTCTCCATAAAAAGAGATGGAACACCAGTTGTTCTTTATTCATCAACTACTAATGGTAGCATTTACTACGTCAAAGAAACAGGAAATGAAAATCTCAAATCAGCATACGCCGATATTGTCAGCAACTAAAAACTAGATTTCCAATTGGAAACCTAGTTTTTTAGTGTGAAGAAAGGCAAGATGAGAAAACTCTAAGTACCACCTGCCTAGTTAGAGTTACATTCTTTGATATTCACTTTTCTAAGTAGTGTGTTATTTAACCTTTTTAGCCAACATAGTCGCAAATTGAAGGGCAATTGGATTACCATATTCATCTAAGCGGTGAAGGTGACCAATATTTTCATTGTATTTGACAAGCTCCCAGTCGCTATAGTAGTTTTTCAATTCGCCTTCTTCAAAGGTAAATGGGAAAGGCATGGTACAAGGGTGCTCCTCAGTATTCATGGCACAGACAATTAAATTGTAACCACCAAGGGCAGTACGCTCTTGCATATTCTTGATGATAGCCGGAATTTGGTCAGGATCAAGGAACATGAAGACCACTGTTGAGAGAATAAAATCAAAGGTTTCTGATTCTGGAAGAGCAGCAAGGTTGATATCGTAGTAACCAGCTCTAACATTGTAATTTTCCTCATCAGCGATCATCTGGATACGTTGGGTAGCTTCATTATTAATGTCAACAGCAGTGACATCATGTCCAAGTGACGCTAAATAAAGAGCGTTACGACCATGACCACAACCAAGGTCTAGAGTGCGACCAGGTTTGATATAGCCAGATTGCACGGCCTCAAGAACCTCAGAGTGGGCCTTAGTATCATACTTTTTAGCCATGTAGTCCTCAGGTTTGCAATAAAAAGACAGATAGCATTCTAAATCCTCTGAAGCAGCAGCGATGCGGTGCCAAGCCTGAGGTTCTACAAAAGGAATATCTGTTTCAGGTGTGAAGAGATGTTCCGCAGTAACCTGTCCTTCTTCATCTAATTCGTAAAAATGAAGAGCCCCAGACAGGATGGTCAGTTTAGCCCATGTTCCTACCTTTGTATTATGTTTTTGAGTCACCATTTCTGGAAGAGTAGTGGCTGTCCAGTTTGGGAGACGTTTATAGCAAAGAAGTTGCTGATCTATAGTCATTTTGTGAGTTCCTTTCAATAGGTATGGTTCTATTATAGCAAAAGTTTGGAAAAGAAAAAAAGTCTAGCTGGGGGGCTAGACGCTTTTATTGTGAGAGAACTGATAATCTAGGAATGGGGGAAAAGTGTTTGGGGAAGATAGGTATAAATGTTAAGAAGGGGTCCTAGACTATCAAAAACGTTCATGAGAACAATAAGTTTCAAATGATAAAATATTTATCTTGAACTCATTCGTTCTCTCTTTACACTATCTATTCTACCAAAAAAATCAGCAAAATGCTTACATAATATTAAAAAGCGTAAGAAAAAATCACGAACAGTCAATTAATGGTCTTGAATGGTAACTTTGTACAATCTATTTTGAGTGATTACTATTACAGTATCCTAAGAAATGTATTTATAGAAAGTAGATAAAAGAAAAAACGTCTAACTAAAGCAGCTAGACGTTAATTATAGGAGAGATCTGGAAATCTAGGAATGGGGGAAAAGTGTTTGGGGAAGATAGGTATAAATGTTAAGAAGGGTTCCTAGACTATATTTTATTCTGTTTATGAGAATAGTGAGTAAAAACTTATAAAAATAACTTTTTGCCTCATCCGGTCTCTCTTTACATTTTCTATTTTACCAGAAATATGGAATATAAATTTACATATTTTTAAAAAGTGTAAGAAAAAATCATGAACAGTCAATTAATAGTCTTGAATGGTCATCTCACTTTATTAAAAAAGCAGATCCCTCAGGTTCTGCTTGTAAATGATAGTAATGATTTGATACCTTAAACAATCTTACCATAGAGCTTCTTAACATTGTTAATATCAACAGGTTGGATACTTGTTTTTCCACCCTTAGGTTCCATTACAGAGGCAACTGCACTATTATGGTCAAGTCCAATCGCATGTCCCAGTTCGTGTTGGGCAGTGTTAAGGAGTTTACCACCATTTTTTTGGTAGTAGTTGTTTTTAACATGGAAGCTATTCAGGTAAACGGTAGCATTGTTATATTGCTTGGTTGGGACATAATAAGTAGAGTAGGTAACTCCAAGAGGAGATGCTACATTTTCTTCATAACGTTCATCAGCAATAATGTTAGCTTTTAGTTTATCGTCGGTAAGTAGGAAGTTAAAGGCTCCAGTATTGTTCCAAGAGGTAATAGCTTCTTTGTAAGCAGTCACTATCTCTGGAGTTTTAGCTTTGATGAAGATGGTTGCTTCATTACTTGACCAATGAGGTGTATTGTAATTTTCTTTGACAAGAACGTTGTTCTTTTGCCATACTTGCGCCACTCGGTCAACTGGTTTAGTAGCTTGGCCTGAAGCTGTGGGCTTATTTTCGGTAGTCACAGGCTTCTTAGGCTGAATAGTTGCAGTTGTTGAAGGCTTGTTTGCAACTGTAGCTGGTTTCTTGGGTTGGTTAGCCGTAGAACTTGATGTTTTAGGTTTAGAAGTTCCAGTAGTCGCTGGTTTTGTCGTGTCTGTTAATGGTTTTGGAAAATAGGTAGACAAAATTTTATGAACATTGCCATTGTCAATTGTCGTTGAAACCCATGTAGCACCATCTTTTGACCAAGTTTGCGCTTGTGCGACAGTTTCGGTCTTTGATGTTGCTTTATTTTCTTGAGATTGAGAATGACTTTCTGAACTTGTCGGAATTTTAGTCTCATAGGTTATGACTCCGGTCTGACGATTAACAGTGCTACTTGCTGTTTGACTATTTTGAGCTAATTCGTCAAAAGTTGGAGTAGTTGAGGTAGATTGATTAAAATCATTTTCATGTGTATGTTGGTCATCCACAGAGGTGTGTGAGATTGTGGTGACGGCAGCAGGTGCTTCAGAAGCAATAGCAGCATGTGTTTGAGTGCCAGTATTTGTACTTGTCTCAAGTTCGGCAAAAGTCAGTGCCTGAGTGGAATCTGAGACATAAGTCTGATCAGCAGAAGCTGTCTGAGAATGTCCCAAAAGAAAAACACTCATGATACCAACAGTTGCAAGGGTTAACAAGGTCCTTGAATGGAATCCTTGTCTTTCAGTAAAACGTAACATAACTTTCTCCTTTTTAATATAAAACAAAAACAGTCCTAATAATACCATCTGAAAATGAATATAAAGTGACAACAATATAACAATTGTTATATAAATAAAAACTTGGTCGTTAAAAAAAGACTTTATACAGAAAAAAAGAATAATATCCGCTTAAATATGATAAAATGACAAGTAGGTATGCTAAGTGCATTAGAAAGAAAGAGGGAAATAAGATGCTTTCTATTATCATCCTGGAAGATGATGCCTTACAGCGTCACCGTGTTGGTCGCTTATTGGACGAAGCGGTCGAGGAGTCTAAGGCTGTTGTTAATGACATCACATTCTTTGAGAATGGTCAGGAATTGTTAGATGCTGACAGAGGTTCAGGTAAATCCATGATTTACCTTCTGGATATTGACCTCAAAAATCAGACCAAGCAGGGACTAGATATTGGTTTGGAGATTCGAAAAGAAGACTTGAAGGCACAAATTGCTTTTGTAACAGCCTACTCGGAGTTTATGCCTTTGACTTTTCGTTATAAGATTCAAGCCCTTGATTTTGTGGATAAATCCATGGAAGATGTGGATCTCAAGAGAGCTTTGGTAGAGCTTTTGGATTTTGCCCAGTCGCAGGTTGAGCAAGAAACGAAGACACAGAGTCTCACTGTTAAAACGGATAAAAATGATGTCAGTATTCCTTATAATGACATTTTGTATATTGAGACAGCTCCTGTTCCACATAAGTTGATTGCCCATACCAAGACAAACTTGGTTGAATTTTATGGGAAAATTGCAGAGGTGGCAAAACTGGATGATATATTCTTCCAAACCCACCGCTCTTTCGTCGTTAATGTCAGCAATGTGACAAGTGTGGATCGTACCGCTAATATGGTTTTCTTTGATGACGATGAGTCTTGCCTCCTTTCGCGAACACGTAAAAAAGAACTTTTGGAACGATTGAAAAATCGTTAAAGTATCTAGCCTATCCTTCTTCTCTAATAGTTATTAAAAATTTTCTGAAAACCGAGATGATTATTCAGTTTTATCTCATCTATTGACGGGAATTGTGATAAAATAGTAGCGTGGCTTTTATCATATACCTATCATGACTAGAAGGAGGTGGCTAACTATCATATGATGATTGATTTTCAAATTGCATTAGAGTATCTTTTGCATTTTATCGTCATACAATGGATTTACGAACAGACCAGTTTGGTTAGGGTTCCCCGACTGATTCTCCCCTTGGCTTTCTTAGTAGAATTCCTAGGAGGATTACTCGGTTCCTCTTTCGGGGTCGGCTTGTCCTTTATGACGCCTTTCTATCTTCTTTTCTATGCCTATTTCTTTGGCAAGGAAAGAACGGCCAATATGTTGGCCTTCTATGCCTTCTACCCTTTAGTCATTTATCTGTTGATATTTAATGGTTATTCTTATTTCTTGATGCCAGCCTTTAATATCACTTCAGATTTTCTCAACAAGAGTTATCTTTATTTTATTTTCTTTGACCTTCTAATTGTTCCAACCTTTGTTGCTCTTTCCAAGCTCCTTAATATTGACTTTAAATCTTTAAGGGTCTTGGAGAGAGACCGTAAGTTTAGTCGAATTATGTTTTTCACTAACTTTATCTTGATTAGTTATGTGATTTTTAACTATGCTGTGGTTGTAGCTTCGCAATTCTTTTCACTCTACTATGCTGGTCCTATCGTAACCTTAGTTGGTTTTGCATCTATCCTTTTTGCTGTATATAGTGTCAATAAGTATGCAGATGAGTACTTTGAAAATCAGCGTCGGAAAGAAAATCGTCGTCACTTGGATGATTTAGAAAAGTATTCTGAGCAAGTTGAGAGCCTTTATGAAACACTACGTGGTTTTCGTCATGATTATACCAATGTTCTGATTTCGCTTAGTGAGGCGATACAGATGAGAGATATTGACCAGATCAAGATGATTTATGACACTGTCCTTAAAGATTCAGCATCAGATTTGAGGCAACAAAAATTTGATTTGGCGAAACTAACACATGTAACCAATATGCCACTCAAGAGCCTGTTATCTTCTAAACTGGCTGAGGCGTTTGATAAGGGAATTCATTGTCATGTTGAGGTCGAAGAAGGTGTTTTCTTCACAGATATGCGTGTCTTGGACTTGATTACTATTACATCAATCCTCTGCGATAATGCGATTGAGGCAGCTGTTCTGTCAGAAACACCAAAGTTGTCTATTGCTATCTTTAAGATGGAGGGGCAGTCTGTAATTGCTGTTGAAAATTCCACTAAGGAAGCTTCTATTGACATAGCTCCTTTGAAGCAAAGAGGATTTTCGACCAAGGGAACAGGTCGTGGTTTAGGCTTAGCAAATATTGAAGAAATTCTCTTCAGATATGACAATGTGTCACTCGAAACGGAGTCAGTACAGCACCGTTTTGTGCAGTTATTGTCCGTTACACCAAAACAAGATTAATTGGGGATTTAATAAGAGTTTTTAGAATTCTTGTTAGTCCCTATTTTTATGTTTTGAAATATGTTAAAATAGTAACGTTAATCATGTGTTTTTTAATTTAGGGGGATTTATTATGTTGAAAGACGAATGGTTAGAATACTTTGAAGCTGTCAATGGGCGAAAGCCGAGGCCTATTGATTTTAAAGAGGCTCTAGAAAGAGGAGAGTTTATCCTCTCTGAGGAGTCAGACTCAAGCCAAGTAACTAATCAAGCACCGTCTGATCAAGGACAAGCATCGCCTGATCAATCATTAGATGGAGAAACTGCAACCGCAAAAGCACTAGCCCAGTCTCAAAAAGAGCGTAACGGCGCACAAGAGGCCCTAGCTAATGCGGCTCAAGAAAAGAGAAAAGCGCTATCCCAAGAAAGTGCTCTCCAAGTGAAGACGCTTCAATCAGGTCGTGAAGCTGAGGTTCTTCAAAAGGAAGAAGAACAGCGTCAACGTGTCGCTGAAGCTAAAGAACGGTTGGCTAGTTATGCGCCAACACGTCTGGATTCAGTAAGCCATTCAGCAAGTGCTGCGAGTGCAACTATTCAGGATATTCCAGTGTTCAGCAATGAATCACAATATCATGACAGTTCTGAGGACTTGAAAAAAGCCAACCGAAAAGAAGAAAAAGAGGCCAAGAAAATTGCTCGTCAGGCTGCTCGTGATAAGAAAAAGGCCGAAAAGCTTGCTGATAAAGTCAAGTCCAAAGAAGATCAGACTGTAATCAAACTAGAAAAGAAATTGGAAAGTCAGATTCGTCTTCTAGAAAGTGTTCAGAACATTGACAAAAAATCACAGAAGGCAAAAAGTTGGGGTAAAGGGGCCTTGATTTCTAGCCTTATTGCCGTTGTTTTGATGCTGTTGATTGGTGGTGTTTATGGCTTTTGGCGTAACGCTTCAGGTAACATTGAGGGGACTTGGGAATTAAAAACGTCAAAAGTCTTGGATGAAAATTCTGGCAAGTTAACCAATGCTCTTAAGGAGCATGAAAACAATAATGAAATTTATGTCTCTTTCCTTAAGGTTGACCATTCCAATAATCTACAGACACATTCTTACTTCTATACTAAGGGTAAGGAGGACCACCCTACTTTTACGGCTTCAGATTATCTGAAGGAGTATCAAGTTGTTGATCAGTGGAATAAGTCTATTACCTATACCAAGGAAGTCTCAGAATTTAAGCGTGAGTTGACTCGGGTGGTCTCAGAACTTTATCCAAATGCCGATAAGAACTTAGTGGATTACTATATTTCGGATAATGTAGATAACTATAGACTTTATCGCAAAGGAAAACGAACCAAGTCGTATACTGTTAATAAGGATACCTTGGTTGTTTCTACCTATAATGAAGATGGTAAACTGACTAGCCGTGATACTTATGAGAAGGTCTCAAAAGCGACAGCTAAAGGCTTAGAAGCTGAATATGCTGAAGCAAAAGTGGCTTACGAAAAAAATCATAAGACTACAAGCAAAAAATAGGTAAAAAGTGAGTTAGAGGTTGTCTCTAACTTTTTTTGTTGAAAATTTGAGTCTGTCAAGTTTTTTTCTTGACACATAAAAATGTTATGGTATACTAGATAAGGTCGAGAGGTGATTAATGCCTCCACCATAATAAAAAACTAAAGAAAAGAGATATTACAAAATGGCAGTAAAAATCCGTTTGACTCGTATGGGTTCTAAGAAAAAACCTTTCTACCGTATTAACGTTGCAGATTC
>OKWQ01000264.1_pt1 | contig 23049 bp, 17 predicted proteins | sample 1607071 | NCBI WGS metagenome assembly OKWQ01 (sample SAMN07501039, study PRJEB24779) | human gut metagenome
CATTTGTTGATAGATTATCTCTATCGAAATTAACTGGTTTTACCTTTATTTCTCTGTTTAATTTTCAAAGATCATCTCTTTTGTTTCATCAGCACCGGCTGACTACTTTTTAAATTTTATCATCATCACTTCATGTTGTCAACAACTTTTTAAAACTTTTTTCAATCTTTTTTCAGTGAAATTTGTTTTTCTAAGTTACTTCTCTTTCGAGATGTCTGCACCACTCAGCGACGAGATTTATCTTACCATAGAAAAAACGTCTCTTATACCTTATATAACACTATTTTTTCTAATTATAATTACATTTCATAGTTTTTCATATATTTTTCTAAGTTTTTCATATAATGATACACTGGGCAAAGTTTATATAGGAATAGAACTCTAATTCTACTCAAACATAATTTTCATTTATAAAATTTCTTTTTCCCGTAAGCAAAACACCCCTTGTATCCACTATGTATTCCTCAGTTGTATAGAGCGCTTCTACTTTTAATGTATAGCTAACTTTATATTTCTATTAACATATACCATGTAAACTTAATCTATCAATTAAATTTCACACATAACTTTAGACTTTCATTTTATAAGTTAAACTTTATTATAAATACAAAAGCCATCACTCTACCTATTCACTATGTCTAATCTTATCCACTAATGGCCTCTTTCTAAAATTACAACTCACAAGCTAAATTAAAATAAACCGCCCTTTAACTGTAGCACATTCAAAATAAAAGTCTGTATAAATAGATATCTATATACTGCATAGTCGGCTTCTGAGTTCATCAAAATACTAACCCCTGTGTATCCAGTCGCATTACCAAAGGTTAATGAAGTCATCAACATTACCATAGTATAGAATAACTTTTTCATTTTAATCAGCTTCATAGATTATACATAAGCCTCAATCTCATCTATCATAATTTTTAATTCAACATCTTGGACTTCATCAACAATTGCTTCTACCGCAAATTCACCTGTTCAACACCTCTATTCTCTACCATAATTTCTAAATCATTAGTAATATCAGCTCCTGCCATATTACATAGAACACTATTATATACAGGAAAAACTCCTATCCTCCAGACTTCATATTTCCCACCTAACACCTCTAATATGTTTGAGTCAAAAGATCTTTTCTCTATTCCTTCTCTTAATCTTCTATTATTCGCTACAACTGTGTTTAATCCACAAGCCGTCCATCACACCTCTAAAAACTGTTAATAACTCCCCTTACTCATTACCTATTGTGGATTATTTAAAATTTTCAACAGCTTTAATTCATTTTTATTCAAAATTACTTCTTCATCACTTTTATTTAAGCCGTCATCTATTCAATTAATAAAATTGTCTTCCCCCTTAAATCTCCCTTATCTGAATTACTATAAAGTCTTTATCATGTTTTTACACTCATACAAGCACATCACCTATTAAAGCAACAATTTATTAATTACTTCCGATAACGAATAGCAAAAATAAAGGCTAAACTTAGCTTCAAACTAAATTTAGCCTCTTTCCCTATAGTTATCTTAACTCATTAATTATATCTTTATATCTATTTCCTCTTACCTCAAAGTTAGCAAACATATCAAAACTGGTACATGCAGGAGCTAAAGTTACTATATCCCCTTCTTTTGATATTTCCATAGCTTTATTAACTGCATCTTCCAATGTTTCAACTATATGAACTGGAACTTCAATCCCTTTTTCCTGTTTAAGTTTATTGAATACAAACTCTATCTGCATCTTAGCTTCGCCTAATAAAATCAATTCTTTAATATATGGATACCCTTCAAAGGCCAAAGAATCAAATGGAACTTTTTTATCTCTTCCACCTGCAATAAGGATTACTGGTTTTTCAAAAGCCTTAAGACTTGCTAAAGTTCTTGTTGGACTTGAAGCGATAGAATTATTATAGAACTCTACACCCTTGTAATTTCTCACAAACTCATTTCTATGTTCTACCCCTGTAAATTCACTTGCTACTTGCTTCATATACTCAACATCAACCTCATCCGCAGTCATTGCAAAGGCAGCTAACAAGTTCTCTATATTATACATGCCCTTAAGACGCACTTCATCCTTGCTACAAACCTTCTGTCCCTTAACAAAAAGATCTCCATCTTTATAGTAAGCTCCATTCTCTACGGCATGCTGTCTGCTAAAGGTATATAATCGCCCTTTTTCTTCGCCTTCTATTCCTTTAGTTACATCATTATCATCATTTAATATTAAAAGATCATTACTTCCTTGGAATTTATAAATGTTCTTTTTAGAATCTATATATTCCTCCAAATCCTTATGCATATCTAAATGATTAGGGGATAAATTTGTGATTAAAGCTATATCTGTAGATGTATCTATTGTCATCAGCTGAAAACTTGATAATTCAAGAACAACTCGATCATCTGGCTGAATTTCTTCAATCTTAGTAAATAAAGGTGTTCCTATATTCCCACCAACCCAAGTTCTGTATCCTGCTGCTTTTAATATTGCATATACTAAAGATGTTGTTGTTGTTTTGCCATCACTACCTGTTATTCCATATATCTTGGCAGGACAATATCTAATAAACTCTTCCATTTCTGAAGTTATATATGCACCTTCAGCTTTAGCTGCAGTAAGTTCCTTACCATCTATTCTCATTGAAGGTGTTTTGAATATAACCTCAAACCCAGTAAGCTTATCTAAATAACCCTCTCCTAACTGGAACTTAACTCCCTGTTTTTCATATTTAGCAACAACCTCACCCAACTCTTCTTTAGTTTTCTTATCAAAGGCAGTTACTTTCGCTTCAAGATTTATCAAAAACTCAATTAAAGGTATATTACTAACTCCTATACCTACAACTGCTACATTTTTATTCTTAATAAAATTTTTAAACTCATTAAAATCCTTTTTCATATTAATTCCTCCAGCATCTAATTGCTTATGCTTACATAATTGTTCTTCTATTAATTATATCACTTACTTACACCTTTTTAAAATAATACTATGAAATGATGTACAAATTAAAACAGGACTTACCGTTCTTTTTCCCCTTAATTCTCCACGATTATTAAATATTTGTTTTTTATTCATTTTTTAAATTCAATTTAACTATACTTTTTTAAAAAAACTATTGCTATACAAAAAACACTGTGTTATAATTTGTTTGTGCCGTAAGTAAAGATGTTAAAACTTTTCCCCAAAGGTTTAGCATTGCACATAACATATCCCCATGATTAAACCCTATTTTTTACCGGATGCAAATCCGGTTATTTTTTTACCCTTTTTTAGGCACAATCGCATATATATATGTTTAATCTTAATTTTATCCATCTTATTTACATATATAACACATAAGACATATTTAATATTAAAAAATAAGCCGTAAGGATTACTAATCCTTACGGCTTAAATTACTATTAATAAGGAAACTCCACCTCATTTCTTTTGGTAGAGTAAGTTCGCATTAACCAAATCAAAGATTTGGATGCTTACTTAAGCAAACTCCTTTTCATATTCATTCAAAGGAATAAATTCCAGTAACTAAATCATAGATTTAGACTGTCACTTAAAACTCCATTTTTTCTTCTATATAAGCTACTAATTCACTAATTGGCATTCTTACCTGTTCCATAGTATCTCTATCTCTTACTGTAACAGTATTGTCTTCCATTGTATCGAAGTCTACTGTTATACAGAACGGAGTTCCAATTTCATCTTCTCTTCTATATCTCTTACCAATACTTCCAGCCTCATCATAATCAACTGGGAACTTCTTAGCAAGCATTGCATAAACTTCTTGTGCTTTATCGCTTAACTTCTTACTTAATGGAAGTACTGCTGCTTTAAATGGAGCTAAAGCAGGATGTAAGTGCATTACAGTTCTAACATCTCCACCCTCTAACTGCTCTTCCTCATAAGCTTCACATAGGAAGGCTAAAGCAACCCTGTCTGCTCCTAAAGATGGCTCAATACAGTATGGAACATATTTCTCATTAGTTGTCTGATCAAGGTATGATAAGTCCTGACCTGAATGTTCCATATGTCTCTTAAGGTCATAATCTGTTCTGTCAGCTATTCCCCAAAGCTCTCCCCAACCAAATGGGAACAAGAATTCGATATCACAAGTTGCATTACTATAGAAAGATAACTCTTCTTGATCATGGTCTCTGAATCTTAAATTTTCCTTTGTCATTCCTAAGTCGAATAAGAATTTTTTACAATACTCTTTCCAGTATTCAAACCATTCTAAGTCTGTTCCTGGCTTACAGAAGAACTCAAGCTCCATTTGTTCAAACTCTCTAGTTCTAAAAGTAAAGTTTCCAGGAGTTATTTCGTTTCTAAAAGATTTACCAACTTGTGCTATTCCAAATGGTATTTTCTTTCTTGATGTTCTTTGAACATTTTTAAAGTTTACGAATATACCCTGAGCCGTTTCTGGTCTAAGATATATTTCACTTTTACTATCTTCTGTAGTTCCTTGGAAAGTTTTAAACATAAGATTAAACTTTCTGATTTCTGTGTAATTCATTTTTCCACACTTAGGACAAACTACGTTGTGCTTCTCTATATATGCTTTATATTCTTCATTGGTCCAACCATCTGCAACTGCCACTTCAGCTCCTGATGCAGTCATGTGGTCTTCAACTAATTTATCAGCTCTAAATCTAGCTTTACACTCTTTACAATCCATTAATGGATCTGAGAAGCCACCTACGTGACCTGTTGCAACCCAAACTTCAGGATTCATTAATATTGCACAATCTACTCCTACGTTATATGGACTTTCTTGAACAAATTTTCTCCACCAAGCCTTTTTAACGTTATTTTTAAATTCAACACCTAATGGACCGTAATCCCAAGAGTTTGCAAGACCTCCATATATCTCTGATCCCGAGAATATAAATCCTCTATTCTTACATAAAGCTACCAATTTGTCCATGGTTAATTCTTTTGCCATATCTGTTACCTCCATTTTAAATAGTTGATTAATTTATTTTATAACTAATTGTTTATAAATAAAAAAACCTTAACTAGTTAAGGGACGAAAATAATTCCGCGGTTCCACCCTTATTAGCTAAAGCTCATCTTTCATATACATCTAACTCAAAAGCTCCCTTCATAACATTCACCTAATGATTCACACCAGCCATCATCTCTCTAAAAGGATTCAATTATTACTCTTCTTTCTCATCGTTATTATTTAATTATTATATTTCTTATTATATCCATATATAATAAAATTAGCCGACAAAATGCCCGCTACACTCAATTAGTTTCTATAAATAAAAAAATGGCTCCGCGAAGAGGATTCGAACCTCCAACCTATCGGTTAACAGCCGAGTGCTCCACCGTTGAGCTATCGCGGAATATCTTTACCATAATTAAATTATAGCATCTTGTTTTAAAATTGCAAGAGTATTTTATTATTTTTATCAAAAAAAATTTCAGGGCCTAAATCTAAGTTTAGACCCATCCATAACCCCCTAAGGGTAACTTTTTTAAAACTATTGTAGTGGCTTCATTGTCGGGAATAGTATTACGTCTCTTATTGATGTTGAATCAGTTAAGAACATTACCATTCTATCAATACCAATTCCAAGTCCACCTGTTGGAGGCATTCCAACTTCAAGAGCACTCATAAATTCTTCATCTATTAAGTAAGCTTCATCATCACCAAGCTCTCTTTCTTTAGCTTGCTGCTCAAATCTCTCTCTTTGAACTATTGGATCGTTAAGCTCTGAATATGCATTACATACTTCTCTACCATATACAAATCCTTCAAATCTCTCAGTGAACTCAGCATTTCCACGTTTTTTCTTAGTAAGTGGAGATATTTCTACTGGATAATCGCATAGGAATGTTGGTTGGATTAAGTGCTCCTCACCATATTCTTCAAATAAAGCATTTAAAATATCAGCCTTAGTGCAGTCTTTTAATTCTTTAACCATTTCTAAGTGCTTTTCTTTAGCTATAGCTCTTGCTTCTTCATCAGTTTTAACTTCATTGAAGTCTACTCCTGCATACTCCTTAACAGCATCAACCATAGTGATTCTTCTCCATGGTGGTGTGAAGTCTATTTCAGTTCCTTGGTATACTACTTTTGTAGTTCCATGAACCTTTTCACAAGCATAAGCAACTAATTGTTCCATGATTTCCATCATATCATTATAATCTGCATAAGCTTCATATAACTCTATCATTGTAAACTCTGGATTATGTCTTATACTCATTCCTTCATTTCTGAAGTTTTTACCCATATCATATACTTTCTCAAATCCACCAACGATACATCTCTTTAAGTATAACTCTGTAGCTATTCTTAAGTACATGTCGATGTCTAGAGTGTTATGGTGAGTCATGAAAGGTCTAGCTGCAGCTCCACCAGCGATTGGTGAAAGAATTGGAGTTTCAACCTCCAAGTATCCTCTATTATCAAGGAATTCTCTTACAGCCTTTATAATCTGAATTCTCTTCATGAAAGTATCTCTAACATCCTTGTTCATTACAAGGTCTACTTCTCTTTGTCTATATTTTAAATCTTGATTCTTAAGTCCGTGGAATTTCTCTGGAAGTGGTTTTAAAGACTTAGCTATAAGATTTATACTCTTAGCTTTAACTGAAGTTTCACCTGTCTTAGTTACAAATGGAACCCCTTTAACTTCTACGAAATCACCAATATCAAAAGTTTTAGCATCTTTAAACTGCTCTTCTCCAACTTGGTCAAGTCTTACATAAACTTGAATCTTTCCACTTCTATCATGAACATCACAGAATCCAGCTTTACCTTGAATTCTTTTAGACATAAGTCTACCTGCTATAGTTACCTCAGTCTCTTGTAATGTTTCAAAATTATCCTTTATTTCTTGTGCATTATGAGTTCTTTCAACCTTATATACATCAAAAGGATCCTTACCAGCTGCTTGAAGATCAGCTAGCTTCTGTCTTCTAATCATCACTTGTTCATTAAATTCTGCTTCTTGAGTTCCTAAATTTTCATTAGAAACTTCTAGTGAACTATCGTTCTTAACTTCAGTAGTCATAAAATACTCCTCCTACTATCTTTTAATCTCTAATATTTCATATTTGTCTACTCCACCTGGAGTTGTAACATCAATGATATCTCCTACTTTTTTACCCATAAGCTCATGTCCTACAGGTGATTCATCAGATATTTTGTTTTCTTCTGGATTTACTTCTGCTGAACCAACTAATTGGAACTCTATTTCTTCATCAAAAGTATAATCTTTAACTAATACTTTGCTTCCTATAGCAACCATATCACTTGGAAGTTCGCTTTCATCAACTACAGTTGTGTTTCTTAACATATTCTCTAACTGAATAATTCTTCCCTCAACAAACGCTTGCTCATTTTTAGCCTCATCGTATTCTGAGTTCTCGCTTAAGTCTCCATATCCTAAAGCAACCTTTATCTTTTCAGTTATTTCTTTTCTTTTAACTGTTTTTAAATACTCTAATTCATCCTCAAGTTTTTTAATTCCCTCATAAGTCATTATGTGTTTTTTTGTTTCGCTCATTTATTTCTCCCCTTTAATCATATTTAATCATCTAAATTACTATATAAATTATCGGTAATTACATAATCTGTTTATAATCTTTGATTAATTATAGAACACTGAAAAATCCTTGTCAACAAAGGCCCTTATAATAGCCATTTTATTATATATATTAAGCCATTTCGGTTATATTCCCATTGCTATTAATTCTCTATACTCTTTAAGCAATCTGTACATTTCATCATAAGTATTTGATTGATTTACCTTATCTTTAATTTCAGTACAATTTCTAAGACCTTTTACATAACAAGCAATATGCTTTCTCATCTCTCGAACGGCTTTCTTCTCTTCAAAATATTTCATAGCTCTATCTAAATGATACATGCACATGTCTACTTTTTCAACTTCTGTAGGCTTAATTACTTCCTCACCTCTAAGCCCCATTGCCACTTCTTTAAAAATCCACGGGTTACCCATTGCACCTCTCGCAATCATAATTCCATCACAATTGGTGATTTCTTTCATTTTCATGGCATCTTCTGCTTCAAAAACATCTCCATTTCCTAAAACAGGAATAGAAACTGCTTCCTTCACTTGTTTAATTATATCCCAATTAGCTATCCCAGTATACATCTGTTCCCTAGTTCTTCCATGAACAGTAACAGCATCTACTCCTGCATCCTCTAAATACTTAGCAAATTCAACAGCATTAATATTATCAGAGTCAAAACCCATTCTAAATTTAACAGTAACAGGTTTTGTGGATACCTTTTTCATTTCTTTAACAATTTCAGCAGCCAGCTTAGGGTTTTTCATCAAAGCTGAACCATCCCCATTTTTAACAATCTTATTTACTGGGCATCCCATGTTAACATCAATGATGCATACATCATCAATTCCATTTATAACCTCCGTTGCATATGCCATAATCTTTGGCTCACTTCCAAATATCTGCATCGCAACTGGTTTTTCTTCTTCACTTACCTGCATAAGGGAACTTGTATTTTTACTATTATAAAACAAGCCCTTAGCGCTTACCATCTCTGTATATACTAGACCACAGCCCATTTCTTTACATATTCCTCTATAAGCAATATCAGTAACTCCCGCCATTGGTGCCAAAAATACAGGATTCTCAAAGTTTAATTCTTTAATTTTCATTTGTTCACCTTATTCTTTGTTCTTTTCATAGATAATTCTAAGCCCTTCTAAAGTAAGGTATGGAACTACCTTATCAATAACAGTTGAACCTTCTGCTATTAGGTTTGCAAGTCCACCTGTAGCTACAACTATAGGACAACTTTCGCCCATAGCTTCCATCTCTTGTTTAATCTTAGTTACAATATAATCTACCTGCCCTATATATCCATATATAATTCCTGCCTGCATACTGGAAACTGTATTTTTACATATTACAGTATCAGGTTTTACAAGTTCAACCTTAGGAAGCTTCGCTGCCCTTTGGAATAAAGCATCTGACGAAATTTTTATTCCCGGACATATAGTTCCCCCTATATAGTCTCCATTTTTTCCAACAGCACAGAAGGTAGTAGCTGTTCCAAAATCTATAATAACTAATGATGACTTATACATTTCATGAGCTGCAACTGCATTTACTATTCTGTCAGCTCCAACCTCTTTAGGATTATCATATTTTATGTTTATCCCAGTCTTCACTCCAGGTCCAACTACTAAAGGCTTTTTATTGAAAAACTTTCTAACCATATGTTCAAGTGAATACATTATATTAGGAACTACAGAAGAAATAATAACTCCTGAAACTTCATTCACATCTATTTTGCTATAGTTAAACAACTGTGATACTTCTATCATGTATTCATCGGATGTTTTTTTGTAATCTGTAGATAATCTCCATTCCACCATTAATTCCTTATCTTTATATATACCAAGTACTATATTGGTATTACCCACATCTAAAACAAATACCATTGTTACTTCACCTCTATATGATTAAAAGCAGCTTTTTAAGCTGCTTTTAAAAAATGTTCTTCATTATTATATCACATTTTACAATTTAACCATAATATCTTACCATATTTTTTGTTAAATTATTATTTTCAATTTCAATAAATAGGATTTAACTATCATTTATTCCTATACTTATGTTTATTCTGTTCCTGTCTATAGAAGATTATTATTAATTATGTCAACTTCATCCTTAAAAATCTCATATAATTGTTCTTTTAAGGTACCTTCATTGGTCATGTTCATGTTATGTAAATATTCATTCTTTAATTTAACTTCTTTTCTTTTTAAGCAACTACTTCTAAGTTCCTTTTCTTTTTCTTGGTACATGTTATCTAACCTCCTCTGAAAGCTTCTTTAAAGCTTCCACATGATTGTTATGTCTCATGATTGAGTCTTCAACTAAACTACTAACTTCCTTGCCTGACATACTAGCTTCAAAATTTTCATAGCTACGAATCATCTCATTTTCCTTTTCAATTAAAGAATTAATTACTAAAACATCTTTCATAATAATCTCCTCCCTTTTTTTTATTATTATCAATTAAAAAAAGGTATATACCTTTATTTTAAAAAGTACATACCTTTTTTCAAATTTTACTTACATTTTAATATTTTCTTACTAAGCTCCGAATAATGTTAATAGAACACCAGCTGCAATAGCACTTCCTATAACTCCAGAAACGTTAGCTCCCATAGCATTCATAAGTAGGAAGTTTGTAGGATCTTCTTTTTGTCCAACAACTTGAGATACTCTAGCCGCCATTGGCACCGCAGAAACTCCAGCAGAACCGATAAGTGGATTAATCTTACCTTTAGTTATCTTACACATAATTTTTCCTACTATAACTCCACCTGCAGTTGCTATAGCAAATGAAATAACTCCAATTACAACTATTCCTAATGTCTTGGGATTAATAAATGCTTCTGCAGTAGCAGTAGCCCCAACTGAAAGTCCAAGGAATATTGTAACAATATTTATAAGAGCATTTTGAGCTGTATCAGATAATCTTCCAACAACTCCTGATTCTTTAAATAAGTTACCTAGCATTAACATTCCAACAAGTGGAAGAAGTGCTGGTAAGAACATTGTAACTATAATAGTAACAACGATTGGGAATATTATTTTTTCTATTGGTTTAACCTGTCTTAATTGTCCCATTTTAATTCTACGTTCTTCTTTAGTAGTAAGAAGTTTCATTATTGGCGGTTGTATTAATGGTACTAACGCCATATAAGAATAAGCTGCAACAGCTATTGGTCCAAGTAAGTGTGGTGCTAATTGGTTAGTTAAGAATATCGCTGTAGGACCATCTGCTCCTCCAATGATACCGATAGAAGCAGCTTCTTGCGGAGTAAAGTTAAATAATATAGCCATACCAAATGCAAAGAAGATACCAAATTGAGCTCCAGCTCCCATAAGCACGCTTGATGGGTTCGCTAGAAGTGGTCCAAAGTCAGTCATTGCTCCAACTCCAAGGAATATTAATGGTGGGAATATCTCCCACTTAACTCCTCTAGATAAGTAATAAAGAAGTCCTCCACTCTTTAAAACTTCACCAGTTTCAGATAAAACTGGATAATCCATAATTCCACCTAGTGGAATATTTACAAGTAGCATACCAAATGCTATTGGAATTAACAGCATAGGCTCAAATTTCTTACCTATAGCAAGATATAAGAATACGATAGATACGCCTATCATTACTGCTTGTTGCCAAGTCAGAGCTGCAAAACCCGAGTTAGCGAACAAGTCTCTAATAACCTCAAAAACGTTCATTAAATTTTCCTCCTATGTTCTATGCAATAACAGCTAATACGTCTCCTGTGTTAACAGCAGCTCCTTGAGCTACTGCCACGTCTGCTACAGTTCCATCTGCAGAAGCCATTATTTCATTTTCCATTTTCATTGCTTCTAATACAAATAATACGTCACCCTGTTTAACTGTTGCTCCTTTAGTAGCAACAACTTTAACTATAGTTCCAGGCATTGGAGCAGTTACTTTTTCCCCTGCTGCATTTGATACTGCTGGTGCCGCAGGTGCTGCTGCAGGTGCTGCTGGAGCTGGTGCTGCTGCAACCGGTGCAGGCGCTGCCGCAACTGGTGCTGGTGCCGCTGCAACTGGTGCTACTGGAGCTGCGAAATTGCCTTTTACTTCATCTACTTCTACTTGATATAAATTCCCGTTAACTGTAACATTGTATCTTTTCATCTGAATTTCCTCCTCATCATAGCTTCTATTATTTAACAGAAGCATCTCTCCAACTTGAATTGTTATTAACTCTCTTAATACTTCTGATGTTTAACTGTCCAGCTGATTTACCAGTATGTGCTGCTAAAGCTGCCATAATTGCCGCAACTAACTCACAATCACTGTTTAAATCAATAACCTCTGCACCTTGTGCAACTTCAGTTAATACTTCATCTCTACTTTTAGTTCCCTCTTTAGCAACTCTTTTTTTTTTAGTTGATCCGTTTATTATAAAGCTTTGGAATTTTATAATAAACATAAGTGCTAACAGCATTCCGAACACTATTGTCATAGCAGTTCCTGCAACGCCTAAAGAAAACGTTAGTTTTTCCATTAAAGTTGTTCCAACTTGCATTTAATTTCCCTCCTAAACTAATGTAGTACCATGTGCTTTAGGATATTTTACTTCTCTTTTGCTTTGTAACATATCTAATACAGCAAATACTCTTTGTTTGCTCTCACTTGGTCTTATAACATCATCAATCATTCCACATTCAGCAGCTGCATATGGGCTTGTTACTTCCTCATAATACTTAGCTACCACTTCTTTTTCACCTTCTCTTGGATCCTCATTTTCAAAAATTTCACTTCTGTGAAGACCTTTGATATAAGCTTCAGGTGAAGTTAAGCATACTTTTGCAGTCGGCCATGCCATTGTAACATCAAAAGCAGCATCTTTAGAAGCAAGTATTTCATAACCTAAACCACAAGCTTCTCCTATTATAAGAGCAACTTTAGGAACATTAGTATCTACTAATGAGTACATGAATCTTCCTAGATTTTTAGCTAATCCATTCTTTTCTTCTTCTACACTTACAGTTGCACCCTTAGTGTCAACTAAAGTTAATATAGAAATGTTAAAGCTATCACATAGTCTTACAAAGGCTGATGCTTTCTTAGCCCCTTCATTGTCTATCTCTTTATTTCCTGCATTTAATATAACACCAACAGTTAATCCGTTGATTTTAACAAGAGCAGTTTTAAAATTAGTAGCAAACTCATTATTGATTTCTATTACACTGTTTTCATCAGCAATCGAAACTAAAATTTCATCTAATGAACACTTGTCATTTTCAGACATAGCATCAAGATTTTCTTTTGCTACATTTAAACTATAGTCCTCATCACTTCCTAAAGGTAACTCTAGGTTATTTGATGGCATATAAGAAACTATTTTTCTTACCACTTCGAAAGCTTCTTCCTCCGTAGCTGCATTTATATGTGCATTTCCATTTTTGTTAGATGATTTTGCATCACTTAGCATAGATTCATCTACATATGTTCTTTCCTCTGAAATAAGTTTAGCTAATGATGATACACTTAGATCACTTATTTCATTTACAGCAACTGTAACATCGCTCATTGTTGCTAATATGGACATAAGTCCATTACAAGGGCCACACACAACAGCTATTCTTGGCACAACACCGCTTAGTTTCCCATATTTACCCAATACTTGTCCATATGATGCAAGTAATTCTACTCCTTCAGTTACTTTTCCACCGATTGAATCGATTACTTGGATTACAGGTGCTCCAACTTTAGCAGCCTTATCAAGAATGTTTACAATCTTGTTTCCCATAGTTTTTGTAAATGTTCCACCTTCTACAGTGTAGTCGTGACTATATACAAATACTAGTCTGCCGTCTATAGTTCCATGTCCTGTTATTACTCCCGCACCATTTCTAGACATAAGAGCTCCAACCTCAACAAAGCTTCCTTCATCTAATAGGGTTAGGATTCTTTCTCTTGCAGTCAACTTATTTAAGTTGTGTTGCATTTCTATCTTTTCGTTTCCACCACCAAGATGTGCTGTATCTTTAAGCGAATCAAACACTTCAAGTTTATTCATTTTACTGCCTCCTGACCTTTTAACTTTTACCTTATACAATAATATCATATTCTGTAAAGCTTGTATACATATATGCAAGTTTCAATTCATTTTTCTGTGAATTTAACTAAATTGTATACAATCCTATAATAGTATTATAAATTCTAGTTTCAAATTTAACAAGAATTAATTGCTAACATACCAAAATAACTTTCACTTTTTTATTATTTTTCTCTTAAACTTATTTTTTACTCCTATTTTTAAATTTTATTAAACTAAAAAGAGTAAGTTGATAGCTACAATTTCTTATCAACTTACTCTTTATTGAATATATTACATTTTATTCTTAATTATTTTATTTTAAAATAATCCGATTATCTTTCCATCCTCAAGAATATCCATTTTATTTGCTGCTGGAACTTTAGGTAAACCCGGCATTGTCATTATAGTTCCTGTAAGAACTACAATAAATCCTGCACCATTTGAAAGTTTTACTTCTTTAACAGAAACTCTAAATCCTGTAGGTCTTCCTAAAAGCTTAGGATTGTCTGAAAGAGAGTTTTGTGTTTTAGCAACACAAATAGGAACCTGATGTAATCCAAGCTTTTCAATTTCTAAAATCTGCTTTCTTGCACTATCCGTAAAATCTACACCATCTGCACCATATATTTCTTTTGCAATAGTTTCTATCTTTTCAGCTATGCCTTTTTCTGCTTCATATAACACTTCAAATTTACTTGGTTTTGTATCCATAGTTGAAATCACCTTTTCAGCTAAGTCAACTCCACCTTCAGCACCTTTACCCCAAACTTCAGTTAAAGATACCTCTACACCTTTTGACTTACAGAAATCCTTTATAAATTCAACTTCAGCATCGGTGTCTGATATAAATTTGTTGATAGCCACAACTACTGGCACCTTAAATTTTTGTATATTTTCAATTTGCTTCTCTAGATTTACTACCCCTCTAGATAAAGCTTCCACATTCTCCTCGTTTAGCTTATCCTTAGCTACTCCACCATGATGCTTTAAAGCACGAATTGTTGCTACTATAACAACACAGTCAGGCTTTAATCCACCATATCTGCACTTAATATCAAAGAATTTTTCAGCACCTAAATCTGCACCAAATCCAGCTTCTGTTATTGTATAATCCCCTAACTTCATAGCCATCTTGGTTGCAAGAATACTATTGCATCCATGAGCTATATTAGCAAATGGTCCACCATGAATTATCGCTGGTGTATTATCTAATGTTTGAACTAAATTAGGCTTTATAGCATCCTTCATAAGCATTGCCATTGCACCTTCAACTTTTAAATCCTTACAATATACTGGTTTTCCATCTAAATCGTAAGCTACTAATATCTTTCCGAATCTTTCCTTAAGCTCCATCAAGTTATTAGATAAACATAAGATAGCCATAATCTCTGAAGCAACTGTAATTGTAAATCCATCTTCACGTAAGAATCCATTGGCTTTTCCACCCATTCCAACTACAATACTTCTAAGTGCTCTATCATTCATATCTAAAACTCTTTTGAAAACAATTCTTCTAGAGTCAATTCTTAAATCATTTCCTTGATGAATATGATTATCTATTGCTGCTGATAAAAGATTGTTAGTAGCAGTAATAGCATGCATATCTCCAGTAAAATGTAAGTTTATATCTTCCATTGGAACAACCTGAGCATATCCGCCACCTGCTGCTCCACCTTTAACTCCAAATACTGGTCCTAATGATGGCTCTCTTAAAGCTATTACAGCATTTTTTCCTATACTGCAAAGTGCTTGTCCAAGACCTATGGTAACCGTTGACTTTCCTTCTCCTGCTGGAGTAGGGTTAATTGCAGTAACTAATATTAACTTACCATTCTCTTTCCCGCTTTTTTCAAGTATGTCTAAGGATAGTTTTGCTTTATACTTACCATAAAGCTCTAAATCATCTTCTGTTAACCCAACCTTCTTTGCAACCTCTACGATAGGTAACATCTTTGCATCTTGTGCTATTTCAATATCACTTTTCACAACTATTCCTCCTTGACTATCTGCTTTTTTATCATTACTTTATTTTTCGTACTTAACCGTATTCCAATACGCCCATTATAACACAAGTATTTTTATAAAAAAAGCAAACTAATCCTTGAAAAAATTATTTAACATTGCCGTAATAATTAGCAAATTTGTATCTCACATTTAAATTAAATTTGTTAATTTTTAATAAAAAAACTGGCTAGTTTTTAATCACTAGCCAGTTTCAACTTTTTCTTCCTAAAAATTATTTATTGAATCATCATTATCAGTTTTTTGCTCTGATTGTTCATCAGCTCCATTAGTATTTGAAATTACAAATTCATCATTTGAAGCAGCAACAGTATCAACTGCATCTCCTTCATTACTCATTTGATTTCCTTTACCCTCTGCAAGCTCTTTTAAACGCTTTTCAGCATCATACTGCTCAAGAGTTTTACCTTCCATTATTGCATTAAATTCTTCTGCAACAAGTTTTTCTCTTTGAAGTAGAGCCCCCGCAACATCATGAAGCTTATCAATGTTGTCTTTAAGAATTGTTTCTGTTCTTTCATATGCTTCATCTATAAGAGCCTTAATCTCTCTATCAATCTTTGAAGCTACTTCTTCTGAGAAGTCTCTGGTTCTTCCAAAGTCTCTTCCCATAAATACTTCTCCATCTTCCTTACCAAAAGATATTGGACCTAACGCATCAGTCATTCCATATTCCATAACCATCTTCTTAGCTATAGCAGTTGTTCTGTCAATGTCATTTTTAGCTCCAGTACTTATATCTCCAAGGATAAGTGCCTCTGCAACTCTTCCTCCTAAAAGTCCAACCATATCATCTCTAAGCTTTGATTTAGAAGTATATGCTGTATCTTCATTTGGAAGGTGAAGTGTATATCCTCCAGCCATTCCTCTAGGAATTATGCTTATTTCATGAACAGCATAAGAGTTTGGAAGATATTTAGAAACTACTGCGTGGCCAGCTTCATGGTATGCAGTAAGCTTTTTATCTTTATCACTAATAACTCTTGATTTCTTCTCTGGTCCGGCCATAACTCTTGTTATAGCTTCCTCAAGTTCAACCATAGTTATAACTTTTCTTCTTGCTCTAACTGTTAAAAGTGCTGCTTCATTCATTAGATTTTCAAGATCAGCTCCTGTAAATCCTGGAGTTCTCTTTGCAAGAAGTGCTAAGTCCACATCTTCGTTTAAAGGCTTATTTTTAGAGTGTACCTTTAAAATTTCTTCTCTTCCTTTTACATCAGGTACTCCAACAACAATTTGTCTATCAAATCTACCTGGTCTTAAAAGAGCTGGGTCTAAGATATCCGGTCTATTTGTAGCTGCAACCATGATGATTCCTTCATTAACACCGAAACCATCCATTTCAACTAGAAGCTGGTTAAGTGTCTGCTCTCTTTCATCATGTCCACCACCCATGCCGGCTCCTCTTTGTCTACCAACAGCATCTATCTCATCTATAAATATGATACATGGTGAATTTTTCTTTGCTTGTTCAAATAAATCTCTAACTCTTGAAGCTCCAACTCCAACAAACATTTCAACAAAGTCAGAACCTGATATACTAAAGAATGGAACACCAGCTTCACCTGCAATAGCTTTTGCAAGAAGAGTTTTACCGGTTCCTGGAGGACCTACTAAAAGTACGCCTTTAGGAATTCTTGCTCCAACTTCCATATATCTCTTAGGATTCTTAAGAAAATCTACAATTTCTTCAAGTTCCTGCTTTTCTTCATCAGCTCCAGCAACGTTTTGGAAGGTTATTCTTTTATCACCTTCTAAAGGTACTGCCATCTTTGCTTTGCTTTTTCCGAAGTTCATAACTCCACGGCCGCCGCCACCGCTGCCACCGCTTGACTGATTCATAAACAATACAAAAACAAATACTCCCATACCAACAAGAAGTAATGTTGGTAAAATGCTCATCCACAATGGCATTGTTTTTGGTGGTTCATACTCCTCACTCATATTTGGGTTTGGATACTGTTTAAGAATTTCTAAGTATCTCTCTTTTATTATATTGACTGTAAATTCAGTGCCATCTGCTAGTTTTCCTGATACAGCATTTGCATCCGGTGACAATTGAGATTCTAAAACCTCATGTTTTGACATATGCTGCTCAAATTCATTTACTGTAATTTCTTTAAGAGTTCCAGAGCTACTAAATAGAGATAGCGCTGATAATATAACTAGGATTAACACTAAAAACCAGATTGTTGCACTAGAAAATTTTTTCACTTAAAGCCCCCCTCTCTGCGGTTCGTAATATCACTAAAAATTCTATCATAGGAATTTTTTGATTACAACATTTATAATATTAATTATTGGTAAATTAATCCCATTTAACTTATATACTTCTTTGATATATTAAATTTATAATATTCCTATTTGTATATTATAAGGATTTATTATTTCATATATACTCTTTCATGCAATATACCTATATATGGAAGATTTCTATATACCTCTGCATAATCTAGTCCATATCCAACCAAGAAGTGATCTGGCACATCAAATCCACAATACTTAACATCTAACTCTTCTTTTCTTCTCTCTGGTTTATTTAATAAACATGCAATTTGAAGACTTCTAGGACTTCTTGCACCTAAATAACTCATCAAGTACTTTAAAGTAACCCCGCTGTCGATTATATCTTCAACGATCAGTACATCTTTACCCTTTATTTCAAAATCTAAATCTTTAATTATTTTTACTATTCCTGAAGATTCAGTGGCATCTCCATAGCTTGAAACTGCCATAAAATCCATTTTACAAGGTATTGTTATATGTTTCATCAAATCAGACATAAACATTACAGAACCTTTAAGAATTCCTAATAATATCAATTCTCTGCCTTCATATTCTTTAGAAATCGCAGCTGCCATCTCCTTTATTTTTTCCATTAGTACTTCTTCAGTTAGCAAAACCTCTTTAATATCCTTATTCATTCTTTTCCTGCCTTTCAACTGTTACTTCTATTATATTTTTCACACCTTCATGAATCTTAAATTTATCACTTATTTTATATCCTACAATCCATGAAATCTCTTCATCAAAACATATCAGCGGTACAAAATCTCTTTTATCTCTAGGCACCTTAAGGTCCATAAATATATCTTTAAGTTTTTTACTGCCCTTCATTCCAAAAGGAACAAATCTATCTCCATCTTTTCTAACCCTCACAGAGATATTTTTTACATTATCACAGTTAAAATACTTCACATTTTCTTTTCCCTTAAAGTTCATTGATTTGTTATTAGATACCTGTTTTATCCTAATATTTACACCTAGCTTTTCAACATAATTATCTCCCATTTTAAGCTCTAAACATTCATTTATGTTAGATTTATGAATTTCCCTATTTTGCTGTTTTCTAGTTATCTCGATATTGCCATATACGTTTGTAATAACAATTCCTTTAGGCACTACTGTAAACTTACCTGTTTCAGATCTTTGTATCTTAATCACATTATCAATATGTATACTTTGTATATTATTTATATCACCTTTAAAGATTAATAGCGCTTTTCGTATTATCCTACTTATCACAGCCGGATGAAGATTAAATGCGTCATTATATATTATAACCTTTTCGTCACTGATATCACAGACTTTTTCGAAATATTTGGTAACATTTTCTTGAATAAATTCTTCATCTCTTTTTATCAATTCACACATTCTGCTTAAGGTAGTTATTATATCTCCATTAAAATTCTTCTCTATATAAGGAATAAGCTCTAATCTCACTTTATTTCTTGAGTAAATAGGTTCAAAGTTCGTTTTATCTATTCTAGCTGGTAATTTATTAGTTTCACAATATTCCTCAATTTCTGTTCTAGTAACATTTATAATTGGCCTAATAAATATTTCATCTCTAACAGGTTTAATTCCAACTAGACCCTCAATTCCAGTTCCTCTCATAAGTCTCATCAAAACTGTTTCTGCTTGATCATTCTGATTATGAGCAACTGCAATCTTTTGAGCCCCAACTTTATTCATTAACTCTTCAAAAAAAGAATATCTGGCATCTCTTCCAGCCATCTCAGTTGATATACCCTGCTCTAATGCCATTTTTTCTATATCTACAGAGCGGCTAAAGAATTTCACACCAAGACTTTGACAATACTCTTCACAAACCCTTTCATCCATATCAGATTCATTTCCTCTAAGCATATGATTTATATGGGCTGCATAAATGGTTAAATTATATTTCTTTCTTAATGAGTGTAAAATGTGAAGCAGACACATAGAATCTGGTCCACCCGATAGAGCTACAATTATTCCATCACCCTCATTAATCATTTTATTTTCATTTATAGTATTTATAACCTTATTCATGGTATTTTCCAAGGATATATTATTTATATTTTCACTCATTAAACACACTTCCTAAAATATTGTTTTTAGTCATAATATCACATATGCAAAAAATTTAAAATAAATATAACAAAAATGAAGAAATGCAGTTAACATTTCTTCATTTTTATAATTGCCCATATTAAAATTATTTAACCACCTTTAAAACCATAAAACTCTCAAACATCTGTAACTACCTTGTAACTACTGTAACTACCTTAATTTGAATTTATCAAGCACTATACACTTTTGATACCATTACGGTCATATCATCGCTAACCTTGTTATTCCCACTCTCCTTAGCCAGTTTTACAACGCCCTTAGCAATCTCTTCTGGACTCAGATCATTGTTTCTACACAAATAATCTAATATCCAATCAACTCTTCCTCTATTTTCCTCATCATTGTCGATAACACCATCTGTAAGCATCACAATCAAATCTCCAGCTTTAACCTTCTTATTATAGATCTCAATATCTGCTTCATCTAATACTCCTATAGGTAAGCTTCTTGATTTTACTATATCTATGGTATCTCCACTTTGAATAATACTTGCCACAGCGCCAACCTTTATAAAATCTACATCTCCACTATATAAATTTATTGCACTAAGGTCTACCGTGGAGAACTTTTCCTCCTCTGAAAACTTCAAACTCATTATGGAATTAACAGTATTGATTGCTGTTGTCCTGCTAAATCCAGCTGAAGTAAAATTACCTATTAAATCTACAACTGCTTTACTTTCCCTTCCAGCTTGTGGTCCAGAGCCCATTCCATCACTTAACACCATCATGTAGCTTCCATCTATGCACTCACCAAAATCAAAATTATCTCCATAAATTGATTGACCATCTTTACATGCACGAGCTACACTGGTTTTAATATTAAATTTAGGCACTTCACAAAATCTAGCGGTACACTTCTTCGTGATAGGATCAATTCTACACCCATTTTCTCTTAATTTCATAGGATACTCTGCACATTCATTTATAAGTGGCAGCATCTTCTTAACACATAGGTTTCTTCCATTACACGAATCACTTACTATTTGTATATCAGCTCTATTAAATTTATCTTTTATTACAAATACATCCTCTACTTCTATATCATACTTTTCAAATATTCTTTCTAACTTTTTCTCTACCCCCTTATCCTCATTAAAATCTGCTGAAAACTCTTCCATAATTTCATCAACAGACTTCGCCATGTTATTGAACTGATTAGCTATAAGTTCCCTCCCCTCTGCCAATCTACTTCTCCACATTTCATTAATAACAAATTTATTTATAACATCTTCCGTATTTCTGATTAAGGCACCCTTCTTCATACACTTCTTCTCCAAGACAACAGGAAATACAGATGATCCATTTTGTGCATTTTCAATTAAATCCTCAAATGCCTTATAGGTGTTGACCATCTCCCTGCCCCAGCAAATCGTGCATGTATCACAGGTATTACAAACTCTGTTAGCCAAATTTTCAACTAACCCACTGCTCTTTGTATTCATATCCAATTTATCATTATCAGCTAAATTAGTTAGAGTAGAAGACATATTTATTAACACTTCAGAGAACTTGTCCAATCTCTCTGTAAATATATTTTTCACCTTATTTATATAGCCTTCTTCATAAACTTGATTTTTCTTTTCAATATCCATTTCATTAGATACAACTTCATAAATATGATTTGGTATTAATAAAAATATTACTGTTGCCAGAACACCTTCAACAAGAATAAAATTATCTATACCTATAGGCATATAAGTTGTAATATAAAATTTAATTATGCAGAATATAATAAAAGAAGCAATTGCAGAAATTACTTTGCCGCCTTCTCTAAATATCCCTGATACTAATCCACACAGCCCTAATAATGTAGCATAAGCAAATATATTGTTATTCGACATACCAACCAAGACTCCCATTGCAACCCCAGCTGTAGATCCAATACTCACCCCACAAATGTACCCAATAATAACAACAGAAGCCACACTTAAAATTGGAGTCAAAGATATATTGAAAAATTCCACATTCCAAGTACCTGCTATAACTAATGCCACCAAAGTACTCATTGCAACTATCTCTTCATTAGAAAATAAATGTCTTGTTTTTATCTTCCTTATATTATTTAAGCTGTACTCTAATATAAGATAAACAGGTATTATGCCAACAAGTTCTATTGCCGCATTCCCCAGCGCTATCCCTGCGGTATTGTCACTCATGAGCATCACATAGCCACAGACAACTATAACCGTCACTGTCAGCATTACTGGTTTGTGAAGTTCTTTTTTTAAGAAATTACTCACAATGAGATAAATAACAACTAAAGTTGCTACCACACTTATATATAATATGGTATTACTTAAATGTCCATTTATCGTAGCATACCCAATTATAGCTCCAACTCCAGATATAAGAGATAATTTACTATCACCGTATAACAGCATAGTTAACACAAACGCTATTCCAAATGGTGCCGATTTATTTATCATTATAACTCTGCTAATAAGCATAGCCGTCAAAAACAATGTTGAGATTTCCAAAATAAACTGAACTCTCTGACTCTTTCTATCCTTAGTCGCAACCATATTACTTCTTATTCTTTCATAGGTCTTAATTTCTTCTCCAAATTGCATAATCATTTCCTCCGCCATATTTTATAAAGTAATTATAGCAACCTTCTATGGAAATAATTGTAATTTTATATACCTACATTCAAAAAACTTTCCAACATTATCTCCCAAAGTATTTATCTTTAATTTTTAATTTACCTCATAAAAAAACACAGTTATAAAAATAACTGTGTTTTTTCCCTATATGTTTATTACTATTTTTTTACCTTTGCACTAATATAACTTTGTCATTTTGTCATAAACCTACAATAAAAAAGGTTTTATGTTGAAAACTTTTATAATACTTTTATTGACTATTGAATATAATGTAGTTTATTCTTTTTTACAATTTAAGATAAAATAAAAACTCACAAACTTTCGTTTGTGAGTTTTTTGGTTGCGAAGGCAGGACTTGAACCTGCGACCTTCGGGTTATGAGCCCGACGAGCTGCCAACTGCTCCACCTCGCGA